>OIYP01000039.1_pt1 | contig 99150 bp, 85 predicted proteins | sample 1588261 | NCBI WGS metagenome assembly OIYP01 (sample SAMN03283293) | human gut metagenome | biome: human-associated habitat; material: feces | host: Homo sapiens | place: Peru | collected 2012 | reverse complement strand
TGGATAATGTGCAGATTTACGAAGAACGCAAAGAGAATGGTCAGTGGCTGAAATCCATAGAATTTAAGTTGCCGATTATAGAAAAAGAGTTTACATTAAGTTTGGACAATGATACACAAAATGAGACGGTTTGTTTGCTTTCAAAGAAACCTTGATTTTCTGCGGTTTGTGGGATATTAAGAAAGAAAAATGGATGTGTGTTTTCCGGTCTTTTGAAAGAAACATTTGAATATTGAAACAGTGGGGTGGTGCAAGACTCTGCTGAATAATAGGCTTTTGCTAAAAGGTATCACTTTTGCGAAAATGTGTGATACCCTCTGGCAGGAGCCTTTTTATATAAAGATAACTTGACTTATAAATCTTACTGATGTAATATTTACGTAAGCACAGCGGGTTTTAAAAAATTTTTTTAATGCGAAATCTTACAAATGTAATAAATAAAAGGGGGATGTAGAGTATGACAGAACAAAAAGGAGATTTTTTTTGCTTCAAAATCTTACAAATGTAATAATTTGAAAGCTAGTAATCAACATTGAAAGAAGAACATACAGGAGAGGGATATACAGCTAACAGTGTGATTGGCAGAAGCGGAATGGAAGGTCTGTTTGAAAAGGAACTGAAAGGGCAAAACGGCTGCGGTCGGTTTGGAATCAGGAGCGTTTTCCAGTGAAACCGCAAGTCGGGTATTGGAGGAAACGAAAAAGGTTGTAAAGGATTCTCATGGAACAGGGTATGCAGTCCATCGGGATGACATAGTTCTGGCAGGGAAAACGGGTACAGCAGAAAAACGGCGGAACGTCCTATATTGATTATCAGTATGGTGGAAGATGTAAAAGGAAGAGGAGGCAGCGGATATGTTGTTAAAAAAGACAGCTTGGTTTTGGAAGAGTGGTTTAGCTGCAATTAGTTTCATGTTGATAGTAAGTGTTTCGGGGTGTAGTGATACACCCCAAGAGGAAACAGCGGCTGTTGAAACGATAAGTGAGGTGCAGTTACCGGGACAAAAGGATGAAGAAGAAACCGAAAAGATGATTGAATGTTGTCTGGAACTTTATGAAAAGGCAGCAGAGGAAAATAAAATAGCTGATCTGGAAATGATTCGCAGCATTGTAAATCGGTTTGGAGAAAATGGGTATCCGGCAGTTGACAGCAGAAATCAAATTGATATGACTGAGGCAGAGCAGGTAGAGTGGTTCTGTGAAATGGTGGATACGCAGGAAGAGGCTGAAATAACAATTATTGAGGTCAGTTACTTGGGCGGATTTGTAAAATACGATTTGGAAACAAAAGACGGAAATGTGGATGTGGTCAGAAGCTATTATAAGTACGAAAACGGAAACATGAAACGAGAGGTGACAGGAAGTTATCAGGCGGAGTATTGGAATTATACAGAAGACGGTTATCTTATGTTTTCAGGAGTTTGGTTTTCGGAAGAATTATATGTACTGACATTGAGCGGAGCGGAGGAGCATACCGCATTACGTGTACAGCCTTTGGATGAAACATACAGAGAGTTGAGTCGGAAGTATCTTCTTCCAATCGGCTTTGAACAGAATAATATGTTCATTGTAGATTGGAGCGAGGATGACTTTGGAGATTTGAATTTCTATGATATGTATGATCTTCTTTATCAAAAAATAAATGGGACATACACCCCTTATGTTGCAGATGACAATTTGGGAGTTGGTGCTGTTTATCGAATTCCCAAGGATGACTTTGAAAGCGTCATCATGGCATATTTCAATATCAATAGTGAAACATTACAGTCCAAAACCATCTATTATGCAGAGGATGAAACCTATGAATATAAACCGAGAGGATTTGAGGAAGTAGAGTATCCGGAATACCCATATTCAGAGGTAGTTGGATTTACAGAAAACAGCAATGGAACACTTACGCTGACAGCCAACGTGGTGTTTCCTTATGCGGGTGATTCCAAAGTATTTGCCCACGAGGTTGTAGTTCGTCCTTTGGAGAATGGAGGCGTACAGTATGTGTCTAACCGAATTATACCGTCTGAGGACAATTACAGGGAAACATGGCATACCCCTCGTTTGACAGCCGAAGAATGGGAAGAAATATATGGAGACGAATGATGGAAGGAAACACGGGTGTGGTCCAACCATTTGAAGGTGGAACATTCAGATATCTTTCTAATTCCATAGAGCAAATAGAATTGGAACTGCCGCCGATAGCAAGAACGAAAGGATGATTTTATGGTATTAAGGAAAAAAAGTATTCTACTGATTATGGTATTTCTGATTGGGTGTTTCGTATGTGCCTGTGGAAAAGAAAAGAGTGTTGTGGGTGAAACTCTTGTGGAAGATACGGAAGAAGTATCTTCCACGGAGGAAACAAAAAGCGCTGAGGAAGAAGCTGCAGAGCAGTGGGAAAAGGGCTATGGACTTCCAGTGGATGAACAGGAGGAAAAAGAAGCTGCGAATGACTGCAAAAAAATGATGGAACTTATTTTTGACATTTATAAGGATGCAGATAAAGGGACAGCATACAATGTGGTTCTGAATGATGAAACGGTTCTGGAAATGCAGAAAAGGTTAATGGAAACGGGGTGTCCGGTTTCCACTTTGGTAACTTACTCCAATATGGAAAATTATGAAAGTGTGGATCGGTTTCTTGAAGAGTGTACGGATGGGAAAAGTGGTTCTGTTGTAATTTACGAGATACATGATGATGGCGGCATAGGGAGAATGAAATTTATTTTTGACGGAACAGAGATGTATGTTGTAAGTGCAAGAGGTATATGGAATGACAATAACAAGCCGGGAATGTCCTATATTTCCTATACCAGAATCAAAGAATGGAAGTACACGGAGAAAGGGTGGTTCGGCTATGAGTTATGTGTGCCGGAGCCGCCGGAAGTCAGTGAAATCATGGACGGAAGCTGTCTGATCAGAATAAAGCCAATGACAGAAGAAGAGCGTGAAATGTCTGAGCGTCTCGTCCTGGGACTTGGATATCAGGGACAGAACATTTTATGTTCCAACTGGAATGCGGAAAATATGAGCGACTTGGATTATAACGGAATGTTTGAATACCTGTATGGAATGAAATATGGCAAAAAGTTTAATTCTGAAGATTATCCAAATGGCATTCCGAAAGAAGAATTCGAAAGTCTGATTATGGAGTATCTTCCTGTAACAGCAGAGCAGATACGGGAGTATGCAGCCTTTGATGAGGAAAAGCAAACCTATTATTGGGAAAGGCTTGGTTGCTTTAATTATGCACCAACGTTCTTCGGGACTTCCTTGCCGGAGGTTGTCGGTATCAAAGAAAATGATGATGGGACAGTGACATTAACGGTAGAGGCGGTGTGCGATATGGTTATTTGTAATGATGCGGTCATAACCCATGAACTGACTGTAAGGTTTGCGGAGGATGGCAGTTTTCAGTATTTAGGAAATGAAATATTGAATGATGGTATTACGAGTATACCGGATTACCAATACCGTATTCGTAAAGAGTAAGTTAAGAAAGAATGATTTGATAATTGTGGTGTTCTATGATAATCTTACAGATGTAAGAAAAGAAAGGGGGAGAGGATGAAAAAACTGAAAATAGTTGGGATTTTAGCGGCAGCCATATTGATAGGCGGAGTTATATCCATTCCACTCATAAATAACCACACTGCCTACAAAGTGGAAAAAGCATTATGTGAAATCCCGCTGCCAGAGAAAACAGAATTGATAGAGTCCTTATCACAGGCAGGAAAGCTGACGGGTAACGGAAATGGAATGCAGTATTTCGGAGCAATTTTAATTCGAAGTGATTTGCCTTTGGAAGAATTGGATGCTTACTATTCAGGTTACAGAAGTAATGAATGGGAATGTTTGGTGGAAACTCAGGAAGGGCAGTCCATTGAGGTGATTGATCACGAGACACTACAATTTTCGGAAGAAATAAAGGATAGCGGTTATTACATTCTATATTCATGGGGAAGCGGAAATTCTCTATTGGAAGAACTGGATATACGTGGACATTAAAAGGAGTGTTATAACAATGAAGAAGTTTTTGAAAATTATGCTATGTATTATGGGTTCGCTTCTTGCAGTAATTGTAGCATTTTGGTTTAGTATTTCGTATACGGTAAATTACAAGAAGACAACTTGCGATACATCTGTTTCGCCGGATGGAAAATACGAATTGACACTTCAGGCAGTCGGAGAACCGGAATGGCCTTTTGGTTCAGCAAGTGGACGGTTAGTCCTTAAAGAAGGCGAAGATAAGATATCGCAAACAGATTTTGAATTGCACAATGACGGTGCAAGCATCAGTAGCAGCTGTTGGAAGGTTACCTGGCATGAGGATTATGTAGAAATAATTCTATCAGGTGAAGAACAATTTGAAGAACAAGTCATTTTATATTTCGATGGTACGAAAGAAATACAGCAATTGACAGATGTAGCAGATATTGAAGTAGAATATCCATCAGGAGAGAGATTAGATGAAAGCCGGGTTACAACTGAACAATCCTTTGATGTAGAATTGAATGATTGGGGTGAAGTACAGTTTGTATCTTATCTGCCGACTTATGAAACGCTCTGGGAAGATGTTTCATTTGTGCTGGCAAAAGACAATCAAATTATATATTATTTTCCGGAGTGTTATGAAAATAATAGTACAGAGAATGATAGTGTAGGAATGTTTGATAGTGTTGAAGCGGTTGGATTTCAGGATATAGATGGAGATGGTGCAAAGGATGTGATTGTCATCATAAACTATGTTACAGGAGCAGGACCGCAGGGAATGATGCCACGAAAGACCATTAGAATATTCAGTTCACAGGATAATGGTTTTGTCATTCAACACGATTTAATGGATGAATTAATGGAAAATATGAAAGAGGATGATATTTCTATTCCTGCGATCTGTGATTATGTGACATTAATGGAAACAAATGAAATATATGATGGATATCGTACTATATATCAACAATACTTCGCAGACGAAGGATGTGATTTTATGATATCATACGGTGCGAATGGAAATTCTAGAGTTATCTTAAATGAGAATGAGGAAATAATAGAATATCTTGTATATGACAGACTTTCGGAGAATGAAAAATGCGAATTATATGTTTTATACAGAAGTAAGAAAAACACAGATGGTTCATGGTATATCTCAGAGGCGGAGATCCTTGATATATTTGCATATAGTATGTCTACAAAAGATGTGGTCAGTAGTGGTAAAACATCATGGTCAGCGACTGGAAGTGAAGAGCATGAAATAAATTAAGATAAGCTTTTGATTTTAATTCGATTATCTACATGTGGAGTGAGGTGTTTTTATGAGAAAGTTTGTTAGAACGTATTCTCCATTTTTAGTATATTTTGTATGTGTGGCTTTGGCTTATTTTCTTTGTTTTTATTTATTTCCCAAATATAATGCGGCCTTAGCCTATTTGGGTTTTTTAATTATATATACATATATTGATATTGGGGTTTTTATTTTAGGTTTTTTTATGGGAAAAATCATTGTCAAACGCAGCATTGACATTAGCTTTTTGCTGTGCCTAATATATGCATTAATTTCTTTCGGGTTGATGCTCTTGATAGGTTCTCTGAAATACGTTTTTTATGATTATATGTATAGTAACTTTACGTTTACATTTTCAATCTTCATTGAATCATTAGGTGATAGAGATAGTTTGTTTGTTTCAATTGGGACATTTATATCTTTTTTTATTGGAGAAATTATAGAATACATCAATGATAAATCTAATTCTTGACGTATAGAACTGGATAATTGAAACGCTTTTATGCATAAAGTGAAAATAAAAAAATCGGGCAAAGGATTATACGACTATGACCTTTACCCGATTTCTTTATTTCCAGATATTCATGTCAGACAAGATCGACATGGTTATTTCAGTAGCGCTGCTTCCGGTAGCATTGCTGTCAGCACCAATGTTGGTAGCAAAAAAGTATGTATTATCTGCAGTTTCGATATAGCCTATAAACCATCCGTTCACATCCTGTCCATCTACACGGCCGGTTCCGGTCTTTCCGTAGAATGTTCCGGTATCGGAAGAAGAAAGGCATATGGCATCTTTTACTGCATTAATGTTTTCAGGAGCGAAGTCGAAGCTGTTATTTTGCAGCTTGATTAACAGTTCGACCTGTTCTACTGGGGAAATCTCCAAAGAAGATTCCATCCAATAGGTGGAGAAATCGCCGCTCATGGTTTCATTTCCATATCCGATTTCCTTGATATAATCGTAAACGGAAGCCGTACCAAGTTGTTCGTCCACTGATTGGAAGTACCAGTTCACAGATGAAGCCATAGCAGACTGCAAGGTCTGATCGGCGTTCCATGCTTCAAATGGATAATTTTCTCCGTTCCATGCAATAAAGGAATTTTCCGGTGTAATGACACCTTCCTCTAAGCCGAATAAGGCATCATATATTTTGTATGTAGAATCTGGTGCAACCCGTAAGGTTGCGTGATCCATATCGTGTATTCTCCAGGAATCATTCTCTAAATCGTACAAAACAAAGCTGCCTTCGTATTCTCCAAAATAGGAAGAAAAGTCTACATAGGAAATATTCTCAGAAGAAGTTTTCCATTGATAGTGACTGACCTCTGCCGCGTATGTAGATAAAATCGGAGCGAGACCAAGAAGCAGGACAGCAGTCAGCATGAAAGCAGTCATGCCCTTTAGCTTTTTCATAAATGTTGGTTTCTCATATGAGGCAATATTGATGATTCTCCGTTTCATCTGTTTCATGTTTCCACCAAGGCCGGCAGCAAATGGAAAAGGAGTAAGCGATACTTTTTTCGCAAAGTTAATGAGAGTATTCCCATAATCCTCGTAAGCATCCTCTTCAAGCATTTTCAAAACGGAAGTGTCACAGGCCACCTCTCTGTCATTACGCATTTCTTTTAGAGCGTACCATACAAGAGGATTGAACCAATATACCACTCCGGCGAGGTTCATCAGATAATTTGCGATGGCATCATGGTGTTTGTAATGCTGTAGTTCGTGCAACAGAATATAACGCATATCGGTTTCGTCATAATCCGAGATCAGATGAATCGGAAGGTAAATACACGGTTTCAAAAGTCCGACAATAATGGGGGATTTCAAAAATGCGGTGCTGTAAACAGGGATATCTCTGTGAATCCCCATTTCCTCCAAACATCGATGATACAGTCTGTGGACTTCCTGATTTTGAAGTGGAAGTGCAGATTTCTCTAAAGTGTGTAAGCGGAGAGAGGATTTGATTACCAATATTATCATGGCGAGAATACCGACAATCCATATCCCTAATAGTATGTATCCTGCGATGGATGGCGTCTTACTATTTACCGAAAGAGTAAAGTCGTTCATCCAATTTGTATTTCCGGTTGTAAGTACTTCTGCGGTGCCTGCAATATTGGTGCCCGCACCGGAAGAAGGAAAACTTCTCAGGCTGCCAAGCCAGGAGAAGATTTGTGGTAGACCGATGAAACGGAACGGTATAAATGGAACTGCTAAAAGTCCGAGCAGCAGAAACCACAGATTATACTGCATCCGGCTGGACAGGCTGTTTTTGAATATCCGTTTGACAAGCAAAAGAATCCCAATGATACCGCTGATAAACACATTGCATATGAAAAAGCGTATCATAAAATTAGCCACGTTAATTGCCTCCCTTTTTTGACCTCTTGGAAAGAAGAGAGCGGAGTGTGTCTATTTCTGTTTCAGACAGTCTGTCATTTTCGATGTATGCAGACAGCATGGCAGTGATATCTCCATCATAGTAGCGTTCCAGAAAAGAGTTGCTTTCCTGGCCGATATATTCATTTTCTTTTACAACTGGGGTGTAAACAAATACTCGGCTCTGTTTCTCATAAGTCAGAGCGCCTTTGTTCACAAGACGTTTGATTAAAGTCTGTATCGTTTTAGGACTCCAGTTTGTAGTCTGTAATAATTTGTCTGTTATTTCATTTGTGCTGATCGGAGCATGTTTCCATACGATTTTCATAACTTCAAATTCAGCTTCTGAAATCTGTGGCAGATCGCTCATTTTAAACCCCTCCTTAAATCTTACAAGTGTAATAATATATTATAGACGTTATTTATGTAATTGTCAATTTCAGAAAAAATATTAACTTGAAATCTTACTTGTGTAATAATTGGAATATCACAAGAGTAAGATTTGAAAATGGAAACAAAAAGAAAAGAGCCAGAATCACAATGGATTAGCAGGTTCCTTTACTCGTTTGAATTGCCTCTTTTATGTATGTTTGCTAAACATATGAAGGGATGATTACTGGAAATCCGGAATATGAATTTATCGGGGTATATGCTGATCAGGTATATCCGGTTATTGTGAGAACCGCCCACAGTTCCAGAGAATGATGGAAAAGGCAAGGGCAGGAGAAATTGACCTGATTATTACAAAATCCATATCAAGGTTTGCAAGAAATACCGCCACCGTTCTAAAGTTCGCAAGGAAACTGAAGGAACTAGGTGTCGGTTTTTTTGAAGAACAGAACATTAACACTCTATCAGGGGACGGTGAGATGATGCTTGCTGTCTTCGCTTCTTTTGCTCAGGAAGAGAGCAGGAGCATGAGTGAAAACAATAAATGGTCCATTCGTAAAAAGTTTGAGAGAGAGGAAGTGATGATTACCACCTCCCGCTTCCTCGGTTATGACAAAAACAAGTACGGGGATTTGATTGTGAATCGAAAAGAAGCAGAAATTGTCAGTCTGGCTTTTGACCTATATCTGATGAATGTTGGCTCGTCAAGGATTGGCGAGCTGATTGATTATTTGGGGGTAAAAACGGTGACGGGAACCACATGGGAGAGCGGGACCATTAACGTGATGCTTTGCAATGAGAAATACAAAGGAGACTTCCATCTGCAGAAGTATTACACCCCTGAAAACGAAAGAAACCATACAAAGAAAAACAATGGAGAAGTGCAGAGTTATTACATTTCGGAAAATCATGAACCTATTGTATCGCCGGAAGTATGGGGAAAGATGCAGGAGGTAAGGGAGCAGAGAAAGCGTGACAGGAACATTGGGCGTGACAACACAATGAAGTTTCAGAACCGCTACCCCTTAAGCAAAATGTTGATTTGCCCTTATTGCGGAAAAATGCTCCGGCGCAGACAGGTTTATAAAAAGAAAATCCAGTGGCTCTGCAGTACCTACATCGAAAAGGGTGTCAAGGAATGTAAGAGGATAAGGATAGATGATACCGAATTGCAGGAATTGAACATTACGGAACAGACGGTAGTGGAGGAGGTGATTCAGAATGGCAAGAAGCATTACTGTTATACCAGCAAAGCAGATTTCGACTGCGGAATTAGGAACAGAGCAAGCAGTACAGAAACTGAGAATGGTAGCGTACTGCCGAGTGTCAACCGACCAAGAAGAACAGTTATTAAGCTATGAGAACCAGGCCAATTGTTACATCAATTACATCAGTGAAAATCCTCTTTATGAATATGCAGGGACTTATGCGGATGAGGGAATTTCGGGAACCAATACCAAAAAGAGGGATGAATTCAACCGCATGATTGCTGATTGCAGGGCGGGGAAAATAGACATGATTATTACCAAGTCCATTTCCCGATTTGCAAGAAATACGCTGGACTGTTTGAACTATGTGCGAGAATTGAAAGATTTAGGGATAGGGATTATTTTTGAAAAGGAAAATATCAATACCCTCGATGCAAAGGGCGAAGTGCTGCTGACCATTCTTTCCTCACTGGCACAGGATGAGAGCCGGTCCATTTCAGAGAACTGCACATGGGGAATCCGCAGAAGGTTTGAAACAGGAAAACACAAAATGAGTACAAAGCGTTTTCTTGGCTACGATACGGATGAAACGGGGAAACTGGTAATCAACAGGACACAGGAGCCGATTGTAATTCGGTTGTATCAGGAATTCCTGGACGGAAAAACAACCGATTACATCAAGAGGATTTTTGAACGGGAAGGTGTGAAAAACTGGGATGGCGGTACGAAGTGGCAGTCCACAACCTTAATGAGTATGTTGGAAAATGAAAAATACAAGGGTGATGCCTTGTTGCAGAAAAGTTATACGGTGGATTTCCTCACCAAGAAACGTACACAGAACAAAGGGGAAATCCAGATGTTTTATGTGGAGGATGACCATGCTGCCATCATTTCAAAGCGGATATGGGAATGTGTACAGCTTGAAATAAAACGCAGGAAAAAGTATCTGGAGGAGCATGGGACAAACTCCTATTCACACCAGCCAGAAAGCAATCCATTTGCATCCAAGATAATTTGTGGAGACTGTAATAAGGTGTTTGCACGGAAAGGCTGGCGGAGCAGCACGGGCGTTGACCGTAAGGTATGGCAATGCAGTGAACGCTACAAGGTCAAAGGAGTCATGGGATGCGCCAACCGTCACGTAGAGGAAGAAACGCTGATAAAGGCTTATCTGATGGCTTGGAATGCACTGGTGGAGAACCGAGAGGATTTCATGGAGGAGTGGACGGAACAGCTACAGAGCGAGAACCTATTGGAAGGTTATCGGGCAGAGAAGTTCATAGAATACACCGATGGGGCAGAACCTTTGACGAAGATGGATACAGACTTCATGCTGAAAACGCTGGACCACATCAAGGTTTTTGAAGATTGAACATTGCTGGTGGTATTCCTGGACGGAACGGAGATTGAATGTAAAAATGAAGAGGGGTAAGAAAAGATGCCGATTGGGAGTTGCAATTCCTGATCGGCTTTTTATCGGCTTTTTATCGGCTTTTTTTCTTGCTCTTTCATCTAGTAAAGTGCAGGGATTTGTGGTAATATTATATATAATACGCTTTATGAAGGAGGTCAGATTTTGAATAATTTTAGGTTTAACTTAAAAGGTCAATTAAATGAAGTGAAGTTGCCTGAATATAAGGCTTTATGGCCTCTTTTTGAAACCATTGTAAACTCTATTCAATCGATTGAAGAGTCAACAAATTCTCAAAATGGCCAGATAACAATTTTAGCTAATCGCTTAGAAGATAGGCAAGTGAATATGGATGGAAATGAAGAGTTAAATCCATTTTATGAATTTCAGGTAATCGATAACGGAGAAGGCTTTAATTCTATTAATTATAACTCGTTTTTGGAGGCGTATTCCAATTTGAAAGTTTCAAAGGGGTGTAAGGGAATAGGTCGCTTTTTATGGCTGAAAGCATTTACTAAGGTTAATATTGAAAGCGTATATTGTGAAAAAAATAGGTGGCTAAAAAGAAAATTTGAATTTTCAGCAGATAATGGGATTGAGCCGGAAAAAAATATAGAGGATAGTAGTATCTCGGAATATAAGACTGTTGTTACGCTTTCTAATTTCATATTGAAATATAGGAAAAAGGCACCATTGTCGTTGGAGGCTTTAGCAAAAAAAGTTATAGAGCATTGTTTGCCATACTTTTTGGGGGATAATTGTCCACATATTGTATTGAGAGATAATTTGGGAGAGACTTATGATTTGAACAAATACTTTGACAGTACAATAAAGGATTCGTTACACAGAGATGAATTTGAAAAAGACGGGAATAAATTTTCGTTGTATCATATCAGAATGGCAGAAGGTGCTGTGAAGCACGAATTGCATTTTTGTGCCAGTAAACGAGAGGTTAAATCCTATGACTTAAGTCAATATATTACCGATTTGCAAAAAAGAATTGTAACGGATGAGGGGGAAGCGTTTTATTACTTAGGATATCTGACTGGAGAATATTTGGATAGAAACGTAAACCTTAACAGAACGGCTTTTGATTTTGAAGAAGAGGATACACTTTTTGCGAGTGTATCAGAAAGAGAACTCATTGAAATTGCAAAAGAGTATATTTTGGCTTATTTAATTGATGATTTAAAAAAGATAAAGGATGCAAAAAGAGACTTTATTGATTCATACGTTCAGAAAGAAAAGCCTCAATATCGTTATTTATTAAATAGAAAACCAGAATTGTATGATCAGATTCCTGCTAATTTAAGTAAAGAAAAATTGGAATTAGAATTACATTCTGCCACACAAAAATGGGAGACTGAAATTCATTCTCAAGGCAGAGAGATAGAAAAGAAGGTAAAAGACAGTAAATTTGACAGAGAAAACTTTAGTAAAATATTCAATGAATATTGCAGTTCAATTACTGAAATTAGTAAATCAAGTTTGTCAGAATATGTTATTAGACGAAAAGCAATATTGGATTTATTAGAAAAGGCAATAGAAATTCAAGAGGATAACCGGTATTGCTCAGAAGAAACTTTGCATTCTATTATTTGCCCAATGCGGTATACGTCTGATGAAATTGAGTTTGAGGAGATGAATCTCTGGATTATAGATGATAGGTTAGCATATCATACCTTTTTGGCATCTGATAAGTTGATGAAGTCATTGCCAGTATTAGATACGTCGGTCGAAAAGCGTATGGACATTGCTGTTTTTGATCAAGCATTTTCATTTTCTGATAATCAGGATTTTTTTAATTCAATATCTATTGTTGAATTTAAAAAGCCGAATAGAAATGATTTAAAAGATGATGATAAAAATCCGATTAATCAAGTGCTTGGATATGTTAAAAACATAAAAGAGGGAAAAGCAAAACGTCCAAATGGCAGACCATTTGTAAATGTAAGTAATACAGCTTTTTATTGTTATGTGATTGCTGACTTGACAGATTCCATGAGAGAGGATGCAGTAAATGCTGGTCTTATATTGACTCCGGATGGAGATGGTTATTTTGGATATAATCAGACAAGAGGTGCTTATATTGAAGTAATATCTTATGATAAATTAGTAAGAGATGCTAAACAGAGGAATCAAATTCTTTTTGACAAATTGTTTAATCCGAAAGTAAATGAGGTTTTAAATTCCAAGTTGTTAAACGAATAGGGTTAATGTATAGTCATGGTGCCAATTAGACATTTCTAATTGGCACTACCTATTTAAAAGAAAAAGAACATTTAGAAGGCGGAAGAATTGAAGGTGAAAATATCAAAGCAAAGTTGCAGACAGGAGAGTTTGGTTTAGATATGGCAGAGTATATGGGCGAATATAAAATAATAAGAAGGATGGATGGTGGTGGAAATGCCAACGTTTTTGTTGCGGAGAATGCAAGAGGTGAAGAGGTCGCGATCAAAATTCTTCGAGAAGAAAGTGGTAATGGAAAAAAGGCGGTAAAAAGGAATAGAAAAAAGAGAATACGTTTTAAGATTGAGACGGAGATGGTAGTTGGGATTCAAGATGAAATTAAAGGGGTTATTCCTATTTTTTCTTACGGATTACCTGATGAAAAAACAAAAAAATATTGGTACGCAATGCCAATTGCTATACCCCTTGAAGATAAATTAAAGGAAGTGAAAAGTCTTGAAGATAAAGTGAAGTGTGTTTTGGAACTGGCAAGAACTTTGGAAGCGTTACATAAAAAAGATATTGTTCATCGAGATATAAAACCGAAAAATATATACTTTTACAATGGTAAGTATTGTCTTGGAGATTTTGGCTTAGTTGACTATCCTGAAAAGAGAGATTTGACGTCGCTTCAAGAAGCAGTTGGTCCAAAGGCTACAATGGCTCCTGAAATGAGATATAATGCAAAAAATGCTGATGGTAAAAAGGCAGATGTGTATTCTCTTGCAAAAACATTATGGATTGTATTGACTGGAGTAGATCATGGATTTGAAGGTAGATATGAAGAAGATGATGCGATAATTGGGCTGCGTAATGACAAGAGGTATAAAAAGGAACATTTAGTGGAATTGGAAGAACTATTAAAGCAGGCAACAGAGTACGATCCGTCATTGAGACCTAGTATGGAAACTTTTGTGACAACACTTGAAAAATGGTTAGAGGTAGTAAGCAATTTTCAAAAGAGCAATTATAGTGAGTGGAAATATTTACAGAATAGGCTGTTTCCTAAAACAGTACCATTACATGCTGAGTGGAGAGATATAGATTCTATTATAAAAATTTTAAATGATATAGGAAGTATGCCTGGACTAAATCATATGTTTTTGCCAACTGGAGGGGGACAGGATGTAGAATCGGCAAAATACGCAAACGAAGAAGGATGTATCTGTTTGGTAGCTGGAGGTTGTAACTACATATTTAAACCGTATAGGTTGGAATTAGAAAATTATGGGAAAAGAGATTATAGATGGAGTTATTTTAGATTACAATTAGAACCAATAGAACCTATTTCTAATGCAATATATGAGGATTGTCGTGAGTCATTGATAGAAGATTTTCCGGGACATTATATAGAGAGCAATCTGGCAAGTTATGGAAGATATGATGATGGAACAGAGTTTCCTAAAGGACACAGACAAGTCGACAGATTTTTGAATGGCTCGTTTGTTATCTTTTCAAAACAATCTGTATATAATCACATCTCTGGAACTTATGATGCAAGGCATAATAAAATGAGCAGTATGGAATTTCGACATTATATTGGAACTATGAGACAATCATATTATATGATGAAAGATTTTACTAAATTTTCAACCATTTACCAGAAAAATCCATTTAGTATTAAAGAAGAAAAAGAGGATGTAGAAACCCATAGGAGAATAGAAGAAAGTTGTAAGTTTGACAAATTTATCGAAGAAAATTGGAATAAATGGTGCTTAAAAGATATTTGTGATGAAAATAATAATAAAAATGATGGTAAGTTGGAATTTGCTATTATGTTTCATATAAATGGTGGAACTTTTGGTGCAAGAAAATATGTGGCGGAGACAGGATATATTTGTGAAGAAGATGCTATATCATATCCGGTAAGCAAGGATGGGAAATATTTATTTACAGATTTTAACGGAGCAGTTAAGGCTATTGTTGAAATGAAAGATTATATAAAAAAAATATGCAGTGAATCAGGGATAGTATGGCAGGAAATGGGTATTTATTTTACAATAAAACTGTTTCGGATAAAACCTCCATCACATATATTTACTGAAGAAGAAATTAAAGAAGTATTAAGAGCAGGAAATGACTTTAGGAATAACCGATTGGTTATTGATGAAGAAGGATATGCCCAGTTAATAGATAGTGATTTACATTATGAATGTTATCGATATCCAGTGTCTCAAGAGAGTTATGATGCTCGAAATAATTATGTTGGACAATACGCGAATTTGGATGATGTAGGTGAAATCTATCTGGCTATGCTTGATGGTTGGTTACATCACTTGCGTACAGGGCAAAGGTATGACGTTGATTATTATGATCAATGTGAAGATGCGGAAAAGATGTTAGCAGAAATAAAGCAATACTATCAATAGTGCGTGGGGTAAAATTTATCCCCCTAGGTGGAGTATGAACCTTTTCGCAAAAGGCAACAGTTTCGCTATTTAGTATAAGAAGTAACTTTCACCGCATGTGGAAACAGTCTGCCTTCTGTCAAGAAAAGCCCAATAAATCAAAGGTTTCTGCGATTTTGAAAGAAAAATGGATGTGTGTTTCTGTTTCCACAGAGTGATGATATAAGTGGAGGTTTACCCCAGGGGATAGGCTTTGGGGAACGGGAGATATACATTTTGGCGAAAGGATACTTTTTCGGAAAAGTATTATTGAGCCTTAGTTACTACAAGATGGGATTGAAGAATCTGGGACCAAATGTAAGGTTGGAGGTGATGAAATGTACAGTTTTAGCCAAGAATTGAACTACGATATAATGCAAGAAAATTATATCAAGGATTTACAAGAATTATTGATGGAATTTGATGAAGAAACATTAGTCTTGAATGATCAGGGTAAAGGAATGTTTACCTTAGAGTGTATTACTCATAGAGTGTTTCGTGAGCATCAGGTGATTATTCATATAAAAATCGAGTATGATAAAAAACTACTTCATAAAATAGAGCTTAGTGTAGAACCGGAAGATTCTGGCGATACAACTAATTATGAGTTGGATTTGAAGCTTTTTTATCATGAAGAGATAAAGGGACGATTATTAGATGCAGTAAATAAGAAAAAAAGTAAATTCACATTACGAAATTACAAAATAATTTATAATACTACACCTATTTATGGATATTATGAAGTTAATAGAGATTATAAAATTGCTTTTCATACTCTAAATATAATACCAAAAGATGAGCCAATGACAGAGCATATAGTATGTTTTGATATAGAACTTGAGGAACGAAATTTCGAAAGAGCAAGGTCTTTAGCAAACAATACGGTGTCAGAGTTTTGTAATTTCTTATCTGTCTTGTTAGACATTGGTTTTTATGAACCAACATCTAAATTTATGAATTTTATAAGAACTAAATATATAGGCACTCAAAAATGTTTATTTGGTGAACGTTTTAGAACTGCATTTTATGATCCTGAATTGAAATTGATTATAAAAGATAATATGAACGGGCTATGTCCGGAAAAGGAAGTTGAAAAATGTAACTTTATGAATGGTTACTTTTCTATTAATCCAAATAATGGACCTCAATTGGTTCAGATGAAAACTGGAAATGTATCATCAATAGAGGAAACTTTTAGCAGCCATCGGATTTATAAAATTAAGGAGCGAATGAAAAATACGGATGAATATCAAGAAGAAATTGATGCCGGAATTCATTATTCTAATCAACCGATAAAAATACCTCGACAAATCAGAAACTATTTTAGAGGTATTGACAAGTATAAGAAGCAAGACTCTGAAAAATATAAATATTTCAGAAATGCTTGCAGGCTTTATAATAAAAGTAAGGTATTAGGTACAGATGATGCCTCTATTGAAATATCTTTTATGGTTGCCAGTATTGAAGCTTTGTCAAAAACGGAGGGTGACATAGGATTTACAAATTTTGTAATGAAATATAATTCAGATGCTACAAGAGAAGAACTTGATTCTCTATATGGTATTCGCTCAAAATTGTTTCATGCGGGAAGCTTTTCGTTTTTTGAGTTTGAATTTGATGTTAATCCATATAGCGATCCATTATATTTTGAGTTTCAACGAAAATATGTTTTATACAAATCAATATTGCGAAAAACGTTTGTAAACTGGATATCTAGTGGTATAGTGAATTTATAAAAAGAACATTGTCTGGAATGCGTTACAATATAGGGTTAATTTTGAGGGGGTAAAATTTTACCCCACTTTGAAAACCTATTGCATACTTTCGCTATGCAGTATAAAATCAAGGTTCAGAGGAATGTGGAGACGGTCTGCCTCTTGAGCAACCGAAAACCTGACTCATATGTGCACCTGAATCTGAAGATGGAAGACTACTATAGAATCAAGGATGCCTAGAAAGAGCAGGACAAGAAATAACCATCATAATATCATACGGAACCAACAGTAAGAGCTACTGATGCGAATAAGCATTGGTAGTTCTTTTCTTTTTCTCTGGAGCAGGAAAGGCGGTGGTGCGTATGAGAGTGATCTGAATATGGCGGGTAAACAGATTACTAAATCGAAAAATCATAGTAAACCGAAGGAGGAAATCATTATGTCGAAGAAAAGAAGTATTAAGGTCTATGGGCAGAGCGGATATAAGTACCGGGAGACACCTACCATCATGCTGAAGGGTATGTGGCTGAAGGAGGCTGGTTTTGACATTGGAGATTATATTTCCGTCACCTGCGAGGATGGTAAGATAGTAATCGCTCAGGAGGATGCCGAGAGAGCTGCTGTGAAGGCTGCAGAAGCTAAGTTCATGGACAGGGAGATGAAAGCCTGATTGGCTGCCAAAGCAAATTAAGTATAGAAAGGGGCGGACAAATGAGAAAGAAATATTATGATGATGCAAAAGAGAATGTAGCATTTGAGAGATGTGTGGATGTTGTGACAGCACTGATCTTAAAATATGGACCGGCAATAAAAAGAAAATGGATTTTACGTGATTGGAAAAAAACATACAGGCTGACTGCTTTTGGAGAAGTTTAGCCTGTAAAAGATATCAGCGGTATTTCGATTGTATGAAAGCTATTATAAAAAATGACACGACATGACATAATCGGATTGACTAAAGTAACATAGATATTTATAATATAGACAAAATGAAAATGACATGATTGGAGAGATAGAGAGATGAAGAAAGTTGTAACATTTGAAGAGGCATTAAAAAGAATTGAGGAATTGGAAAAAGAGAATGCAGAACTTCAAGAGGAATTGGAGTATTACAAAAATCGGAAATTGAGTGGTCGGCAGAAACATAATGCCAAGTGGATGGCGATTTATAATGATTTTGTCAGTGGATACGAGAGTGGTATGACGATGGTGGAGATCGCAAAGCGAAACAATGTCAGTGAGAGGACGATTTATAGGTATAAAGCGTATTATGACAAAATGAAGGAAAAAGAGGAATAGAGCATTTTACTGACGGCAGTAAAATGTTATATGAGAATTGCGGTCAATTTTTTTGACCGCAAAATGGATGGAGGAGTTCTGTGACAGAAGATAAAAGGAAAGAAATTGATGTTACAGTAATAGAAGTAACAGAAGAATATCTAAAAGAAAAACTGTATAAAGTTAGAGGTAAAAGGGTATTACTTGATGCTGATTTAGCAGAGATATATGGCTATGATACGAAGGGATTTAATAGGCAGGTAAAAAATAATATTGAGAAATTTGATGAAGATTTTATGTTTGAATTGACAGATGAGGAATTAGAATATTTGCGGTACAAAAATTGTACCGCAAATATAAGTTCAAAAAGTCGTTACAATCCTCATGTATTTACAGAGCAAGGACTATATATGCTGATGACTGTTTTAAAAGGACCGTTGGCCATTAAGCAGAGTAAGGCATTAATAAGAACCTTTAAGAAAATGAAAGATTACATATTAGAAAATTGTGATTTAATCGGTCAGCGGGAAGTACTTCAGTTAAGTATGGAGACTGCTAACAATAGAATAGAAATTAACAAAATCAACTCAGATATGATATCTCTTGAAAAGCAGATTTCCGATGTTGCAGAAGGCTTGAAGGATGTTGTAACAAAATCTGAGTTGGCTGATATGATGAACAGCTTTGTTTCAGATGATGACGAAAAGTGGCTCATGTTTAATGCAAAATTTAGTAGTGCAGATGAGGTATATGAGTCCATTTATAAGCAGGCAAAATCGTCAATATATGTCGTTGACAATTATATTGGATTAAGAACGCTGGTACACCTTAAGAATTCTCCGACCGGAGTAGATATTATTTTATTCAGTGATAATGTTGGAAATAATAAACTTCACAACATAGAATTTACGGATTTTTGCAAAGAATATCCATCCGTAAAAATATCAATGAAAAAGACCGGAGGTATATTCCATGATCGATTTATAGTGTTGGATTATGGAACTGCTGATGAAAGAGTTTTCTTATGTGGTGCTTCATCCAAGGATGCAGGTGCTAGAATAACCAGTATTGTTGAAGATTATGGAATATCTAAATATGCCCCGGTTATTGCCACATTGTTGAAAAATCCAACCTTGATTTTACCACAATAGAAGAGAGTGAAAGTATTGGAAAAGAAAACTGGATGTTACATGTTATTGCGCAATTTGTAGGAGGAATGTCATGACAGAAAGTACAGAATTAATGACGGTAGATAATATATGTAGTCGGGTTTATGTCATAAGAGGTCAGCAAGTGATGTTGGATTATGATTTGGCTGAGATTTATGGCTATGAAGTGAAGCGTATGAATGAACAGGTAAAGCGTAATATTACAAGATTTCCGGAAGATTTTATGTTTCAATTAACAAAAGATGAGATTGATTTCGTGAAGTCGCAATTTGCGACTTCACGAAATCAAAATATGTATACAGGGCAGGATGGTGGAAGAAGAAAAGCACCTTACGCATTTACAGAGCAAGGAATCTATATGCTTGCTACCGTTCTAAGAGGAAAACTTGCGGAACAACAAAGTATTTTTATTATGCGTGCCTTTCGTGAGATGCGTCATTATATAAAACAAAATCAACAGTTTGTTACACAGTCGGAGATGCGGCTTGTTACTGCAAAAGTATAAATATAATACTAGAAACAAGTATGATTCATCCGGTAATAGATAGGCTGTTATTAGCTCCGGATAAACGGATATAGTTATTTTTGTTTATAATATTGTTTGGGTTTTCCACATGAATATCATTGTCTCTTTAAACCTGTGAAAACAGTCTCTTAAGTATAGGATTCAAAGACTGTATATGGGAAGAATCCAGACCATTGATATTAATGGTACAAGAGCCGTTGATCTGGCGTTCCTGATAAAAATCTGAGAGAGCTGTTTTGTCAATCTGGTACAAATCTCCATAGTGATACTGATTATAAATATCATCAAGGGAAAACAGTGCGTGGGTTGAACCGTTGTTTTCCGGCATGGAAAATACAACGGTTTTTACACCGGTTTGAGGATCCATATAAGTATCGACAACCTTGAAAAGCCGCAGGGATGCTGATACAGCATCGGCTTTTTGGCGTTTTTCCTTTGGAATAAAGATGTAGCGGAACAGAATAATGGCACCGAGGATCCCAAAGATAATCAGGAAAAACATTTGAAAATTACGCATAATAATCCCCATAACGATACTATCGAGGCCGATAAGGAAAAGCCCGCTTCCGATCATGATTCCCTGTATCTGGTCATTTTCCAGATTCATCGGAATCAGAAACAGAATAAATCCCAGCAGGAGAAATGCGGTAAAAATCCAGATGTCGCCTTTATCAGTGAGAGGAATATAGGATTTCGTCAGCCAGTCATATTTGACAAGCACATAATCCCCCGGATCGCTGTTGCTGTAGAAGATCGGAATCCTATCGCCCTCATCCGGAACATTCTCTTCCGAAAAGACTTCACCGGTAACCGGAGTATAGACCGTTCCGGCTACGTTATACCTTAAAGCAGCCGAATAGTGGTAATAAACATGATCATCGCTGTCTTCATGTTTGTGTTCATCCAGGGAGACAACCCGTGCAGACCAGGCGGAATAGTCCTTATACTTTGCTCCATAAGAAAAGCGATAAAACACTCCAAGATACAAAGCACCGGCGGTTAAGAATGCCATAACGGCGGCAATAATGTAAATAGTACTCTTTTTCACATATCTTTTTACAATCATAGACCTTCTCCTTGTTTCAATGCCATAACGTCCCTGAAAATTATTGTAGCATTTTATCGGGAAATAGACAAAGGTTTGGTTAAAAGTTTGGTTTTTTATGCGAATTAGTTTGCTTGAACAAAAGCTGATGCTCAGGTAAAATATACGTGGATTAGTTTGTGTAGTGACAGAAACGTGCATGCTATCGATATGATCGGGCTGTCAGCAGCCGGTTATTGAGAGGGACAAAAGGATGTCAGAAGGAGAGAATGCTGTTATGAAAAAATTAAAAGAAACAGGTATTTGCCATAAGGGGAATGCGGCAAAGAAAAAGCTGTCTCTAAAGCAGAAGGGAAAGCGGATTTTTGCAATAGCGCTGTCATTTCTGATGGTAAATTCCGTTATAGATTATCCGGGAGCTGTATTGGCAAATGCAGCGGAAGATCTGCATAATTATACAATTACGTCTATTGAGGAGTTGGACGAAGATGTGAAATGCCAGGTACTGCCTTATGGGACGGAGGAAAGTGATATCGCATTTCCCGACAGTCTGGAGGTAGCGGCAGAGTATACTGTTTATGAGCAGATATCTGAAAATACCGTATCTGATAACAATTCCAAAATTAAAACAAAATCAAAAACAGAGAACATTACCATAGAGGATATCACGTGGAAGCTGGATAAGGATCAGAGTGATTTTGATGTCTTTACCGGCAGCGAAGAAGAGCTGGAGGATTGCGGTGGTGCGTACTATGTCTATACAGCTGTTATTCCCCAAAAGGATAAAGCCGGCAACACCTATACACTGGCAGATGGAATTGCGCTGCCTGAAATAGAAGTGCTGGTAGGTGATAGCAATGCTGAGATCATGACTCTGTCCAACGAAGATGTACTGGATGTTTCCATGCTGGAAGCCAAAAGTATTACCTTTGGCGCCGGTTATTCTGATTATATCGTCATTGATGAGAATAATGTTAAGGACTTTAATGGGAAAACTCTGACAGGAACTACCACAAACGGTATTTATATCAGCAAAGGTGTGACGGTTGATCTGACAATAGAGAACTTAAATATCACGAAGTCTGAGAATATCAGCTCCTGTATCAGTGTCGGCTATAATGCTACGCTGAATCTCACTGTTAAGGGGGATAATACGCTGAAAGCAACCGGCTGGGGCGGAGCAGGTATCGAGGTCATGGGACAGACTAAAGCGACTTTGCGGATTACTTCAGCCAGTACAGGTACACTTACTGCTGTTGGCGGCTATGGCAGCAAACAGTTTGGCAGTTATGGTGGTGCCGGAATCGGTGGAATGGCAAGGATTACCAGTGATATTAGAGAGATATACGTCGGCGATATCATTATTGAGGGAGGCACGATCAATGCTGTCGGCGGCTATCAGGCAGCCGGTATTGGAGGTACGATTGGAGAAAGTGGTGCCAATATCACGATCACAGGAGGTACAGTCAATGCCACAGGTGGTTCATATGGAGCCGGTATCGGTGGAGGATTCAATGGTAATGTAGACTCCATTACTATAAGTGGTGGTACGGTCACAGCGAATGCTGGGGAAAAGGCTGCGGCAATCGGTGTAGGCCGGGATCAGTCAATTCATCAGTATGCGGTACTTCCTTATAATACTATCCGTATAACCGGTGGAGATGTAACTGCCAACGGCAATATCGGTTATGGAAATGTTTATTTAGCTGTTCCTGACAAGCCGGGTACGATTGAGATTTCTGAAAATGTCGCTCTTAAACTGAATGGTGAGATTACATTAGGAAGCGGTGATAACATCAGTTCCGGGAAATATACGCTTAATTTTACAATCTATGATGGCGGCTTAACAAAGGACACAACGGCAAAAATCACATATGGTGATAACAAAGTGATAACGGAAAGTACGAAGGTTTCTATTTCACATTACGGAAAAGCAGAAGGAAGTGTCAGCTTTATTACCAGGGGCAGCTTTGTAGGTAATCAGACCTTTGTTTTTACGATAGATGATAAAGTATATCAAAAGACTGTAGAAGTCAATAACAGCTCATCAAAGATTAATATTGAGGTCGGTACACCGCTTTACCCGGTGACGTTGGAGTTTTATGGTGTAGCAATCAGCAAGGATCTGGCCATTTCTTCCATAACCGTAAAGCAGGGCGATAAAGATCTTTCAGCGGATAAGGGGGAATTTTATGCTCCTTCGGCTATCAGTTATAACCGGTATGGCTATGGTACGATGCTCTGTTATCTTCCCCAAAACAGTGGCAATACTGAGATTTCCGTGACATCGGCCGACTTAAATGATGGGAATGCTATGACTATGTCCGGACAGACGGTTTCTACAGACGGTGATAATGTCATTACCATGCTTACAACAGAGGATACTCTGCTCGCGGTTACGGCAGAGGTGTATGGTGATTCTGCGATTATTCATGCGGAGACAAATAAGACGAGTGGTAATCTTTGTTGTCATTATGCACCTAGTGACACGCCGATTACTTCCGTAGACGGATTTAAAAATGCTTCCGCTAAAGAAATAAAAGATATCAACAATGGTTCGGTAGATATCACGATTGACAATTTAGGGGAAAACACAAGCTACGAGTATTATTTTATAGTAGGCAATGCTGGCCTGAGTAGTCATACGCTATCCAACATCGTCCATCTGACCCTCACAACGTCGGCGGTAGCAGAAGTGATAAAGACAGATGGAACAAGTGAAAAATACGCTACCTTTGATGCAGCAGCCGAGGCTGCTGCAAAGGAGACAGGCTGTACTCTAAAACTGATAAAGGATGCAAAAACATTAGGAAACGTATCTTTAAATGGAGAGTTTACACTTGATTTAAACGGGAAGACCCTTAAAGCAACAACATCCGAGAATAATTATACCCTTTTGATAAAAGGAAAAATAACGATCCAGGATAGTGTCGGCGGAGGTAAAATTACAGGTTATACGTATGGTGGTCTGATACGTAGCCAAGAAGATGCAAGCCTTACAATCCTTAGTGGAATTTATGAATGTACTGCTACTACTTCATCAGCGGCCACGCTGTGCTGGGTCGATAAGGCTGATTTATCTGTGCAGGGAGGAGTATTTAAAAGCGCCAGGTATTCCATGGAAATATGGGGGCTGACTAAGGATGCGTTAAGTAACAGCAAGATTGGACTGTCCGGAGGACGCTTTTGTAACGGTATATCACAACGGAACAAAGCTGACTATGCAACCACAAGCCAGCTATTGGCTCCCGGTTATGCTTATCAATATATGTCCGGTAGCAACGCCGGAAAGCTGACAACCGGAGATATAGGTAATGCAGATGATGTTGAGATTGTACCGGCAAACCTGCAGGGAAGCCTGATCGTCACAGCGGATACTGTGTCTGCCGGGGGCAAATTGACTGCCGACTTTAAAGTGGATACGGATAAATGGGTAAACAGCAGTGCAATCGGAAATTATACCTATACATGGTATCGTGTAGGCGAGAGCGCGGATACTGTCCTTCAGACAAAAACTGCTGCCACTGATACAACCGATACCTATACGCTTACGGAAGCTGATATTCACAGTCAGATTTACTGCGTTGTTACGACAGAAAAATGTGGTGGAAACGTAACATCCAATGAGATAACGGTTCCCGGACTGTCTATCAGCAAGGCAGTGGTTACACTTTCTGAGGAGAACCTTCCTTATAATGGAAAGGAACAGACCCCGACTGTCACAGTAGAGATAGATGGAAATACATTAACAGAAAATACCGATTATAAGGTTACCTATATCAATAACAAAAATATCGGTACTGCGACCGTGAATATTATAGGAAACGACAAATATGAGGGTTCCGTTTCCAAAGAATTTAATATTACAAAGAGGAGTGTGACCGTTTCCGGGATTACAGCACAGGAGAAAACCTACGATGGCACGACCGAGGCCAAATTGAATTTTGACCGGGTGAATCTTGATGGTGTGTTAAAAGGTGATGACCTGACTGTGAGCGCCACAGGTAAATTTTCCGATGCAAAAGCAGGAGAGAGTAAGACGGTTGAAATCACAGATCTGACCCTTGGTGGTAAAGATATGGAAAATTATATGCTGGAGGGCAGTGGGCAGCAGACTACCACCAATGCTACGATCAAGCCCAAAACTGTCACATTGGAATGGAGCGAAAATACTGCGTTCACATACAATGGCAGCGAGCAGGGTGTGACCGCTACAGTAAAAAATGCAGTCGGAAGCGATAGCTTTGCACTTTTATATGAAAATAAGAACACAATCACAAATACAGCAACAGAAGCCGGCAAGTACACAGCAAAGGTCATTTCACTCGGCAATGACAACTATACGCTTGATGGCACAACCGACATTTCGAAGGAATGGTCTATCAGCTATGCGACAGCAGACGATGCCACACTTTCCGGAACAAAGGGAGACGATGGCTGGTATAAGGGAGCCGTTACCCTGACACCGCCGGTCGGTTATACCATTTCAAATGATGAAAAGACCTGGCAGGATACCTATACGATAAATGTGGAGGGAACAAATCAAGTCAGATATTACCTGAAAGATGGAAATGGTGGCATTACGGATTCAAAGATGGTGGAAATAAGGATTGATTCCGTTCATCCGACCGGAGAAATCAAGATAAAAGATAACAGCTTTACAAGCTTATTAAATACCATTACCTTTGGGTATTTCTTCAAGGAAACAGTGAGTGTGAGCATCACGGGAGCAGACGCGGGTAGTGGTGTAAAAACCATTGAATATCAAAAGGCAGCAGGAACAGATAGCTACAATGCAGATGGAACCTGGATTGAGGGCAGCGGCTTTACTGTAGAACCAAGTGAAAAATTCAATGTTTATGCCCGGATCACAGACAAAGCAGGCAATCAGACGATCATCAATTCCGAGGGCGTTGTGGTATATAAAGATGTAGCGGCAACTTCAGACATCAGCTTTACCAAAACCTCTGCAAAAGATCTGGATGCAGGTTTTACCTTGAATGGCAATACAGTAGCCAATATCATAATGAATGGAGCCGATCTCGCAGCAGGCAGTTACGCCGTAGCGGATGACAGACTGATATTTAAGGCTGGCTATCTGAATACGCTTGAGGCAGGAACTTATACAATGACTGTCTCTTACAATCCGCTTGGAGAGATTTATAAAAACGGTATCAGTGCAGGTGATGCACCACAGACGAGTGTCATTACACTGACCGTAAAAAAAGCAGATCTGACAGTTTCCGCTGTTCCGGTAACAACATCTGCCACATACAGTCCGTCAGCATCATTGAATGATCACTTTACCCTGACGGGAGGAAGTGTGAAAGCAACTGTAGATGGTGTGGAAACAACAGTGAACGGAACCTGGAGCTGGCAGGATGGTGATCTTACTCCGACTGTAAGAAATGATGACTATACGGCAGTATTTACCCCGGCAGACAGTGCAAACTTTAATAGCGTGACAGCAACCGTTTCTGTGACCATTACAAAGGCTGTTCCTGTCATTATAGAAGTGCCGAAAGCTTCGGAGATTACCTATGGACAGCCCCTTTCTGACAGTATATTATCCGGAGGAAGCGCTGATATAGATGGAAGATTTCAATGGAAGAACGAAAATAAGAGGCCAACTTATTTATATGATAGTGAAAGAACAGAGTTTATCATTGTCTTTTATCCCACGGATCTGATAAATTATGAAACAGCTACCTGCAAGACGGTGGTAAAAGTAAATCAGGCTGAGAACGCACCTCTCATGCCGGCAAATAGTATGGTCGCAGATCATAATGCAACGACCGTAGGAGAGGTTACGCTACCGGAGTGCTGGATCTGGAGCAGTGAGGATGCCGGAAAAACTCTGAAGGCCGGAGAAACTGTGACGGCGATAGCTATCTTTAATCTGCATAATAAGGGAAATTATAAAAATGAGACGGTACAGGTCAGCATTACAAGGCCTGCACATATTCTGGTAGCAATACCCAAAAAAGATGCGGGCTGTACGGAAAATGGAAATACCGCATACTGGAAGTGCGCATTGTGTGACAAATATTTTTCAGATGAAAACGGAACGACAGAGATTCCAACTGGCAGTTGGATCCTTCCTGCTACCGGTCATACTTTTTATAAGGAACCGGTTGCCTATGTACAGCCGGATGCCCAAAAGAATGGCTCCGTTACCTATCAATGTCAGGTATGTGATGAAACCATATCTGTTGAGATCCCGGCCACTACGATCATTGTTCCGGACAATCTGGAACAGCTGACCGATGTAGGTATGTCCGTTTCAGGCTGGACCTGGAAGACACAGGAGAAATTACATCCGGGAACCATTGTTACAGCAATCGCTGCTTATAAGGTAACAGAGGATCTTACCATTACAAATACGATTCAGATCAGAGTATCCTGTTCCGTGACAAACGGAAGCTATCAGCTTGGCTCAAATGACACAGTTACGATCCGCTGTACCGGTATATTAAGTGCATTCCATGGGCTTTCGGTAGACGGAAAAGCTTTGACGCAGGGGCAGGAATATACAGCAGTCTCCGGTTCCACGATCATTACGTTTGCTGCGGATTATCTCAATATGCTGTCAGCCGGAAAGCATACAGTGGTTATGACTTATGATTCCGGTGATGTGGAGGCAGAGCTTCTGATCACGAAAGCAGGTGATGTGCAAAAGAACGATGAAACAAAGAACGATGAAATAAAGAACGCTGAAACAAAGGCAGAGTCGCAGATCAAAGATGCACAAACCGTGAATGTGGCAGAAAAAACAGCATCTTCCGGTACCGGAGCTTTGCCTGCTACGGGAGATGCTGCGCCGATACTTTTGTGGCTGCTGTTGTTTGCCGTTTCGGTGGGAGGACTGATTGTTATACTAAAGAAATTTATGTCCAAATAGTTTTCCGATGTCCGATAAATCCAACAGACGATGCATTGCCTGTTCTTAATGGTACAATATTAAAACAGGATGCGGGAGAAAAGAGCGGAAGAGATTATGACCGATGAATTACATTTTTTGACAAGGGAAGATCATGCGCCGGTTGTTTTATACATTACCAATGAAAATTTTGAATTTCAGGGTGACGCTGTTTATGAAAAAGTAAAACAGATGACCGGCATTCCGTTTGACTTCTGCGAGTTACCTGTTGCTAACTGGGATGACTGCCTGACACCATGGGCGGCAGATGTACAAATGAAGGGCAGGAGCTTTACAGGAGGCGGAAAGCAGCTTCTTGAAATGGTTGGAAAAAATGTGATCCCACTCATTGATGAAAAACTTCCCAATCATCGGGAAATTTACATTGCCGGATACTCGCTTGCCGGTCTTTTTTCCTTGTGGACCCTGTATGCGTGTGATTGGTTTGACGGTGCTGTCTGTTGTTCCGGTTCTTTATGGTATCCGGGATGGAGCCAATATATAGAGCAGACTTTTTTACAGAAAAAGTCGGATGTGTATCTGAGTCTCGGAAAGAAAGAGCCGCACACCAAGCATCCGCTCATGAAAAAAAGCGGAGAAATGATGGTGCTGCAATATGAACATCTGATGAAAGATCCCCATGCCGGTAAAATTGTATTTGAATGGCAGGAGGGCGGTCATTTTGACCACATAGAAAACCGGATTGCTAAGGGAATCCATTGGATATTGACCGAAAGCAGACAGAGACAGGAGTAAGTATGAAAAATCCCAGAATAAACCGTATAATTGGTTATATTGTAATGATGATTGGATTTGTGCTGTTTTATCGGGGATTTCATTATCCGACGGCACAGGATCCGGTAAATGGTAAAAACTGGGTGTTAATAATTGTTTCCTTATTGATTGTGATAGGTGCACTGATATGGCTGATCAAGAAAGTAAGATGTCCCTATTGTAATCAGTTGCTGGATATCAAATCCTACAATATAGATATTTGTCCGCATTGTGGACGACGTATTGGATGATATCCGTTTGGATAGACCGTGTCATGAAAACAGAGCCATATAATCCTCCGGCATAAAACGGTGATAGATGATGTGGCAGCCTTCATCTTTAAAACAGTAATAATAAGGATCTTTACGCTCCACGAATCGAATGAGGACATCAAAGTCCTCATTTTTGATTTCTTCAACAATACATGTCTCATCCCATTTTCTGAAAAAATCAATCATATTTTGTAATGTTGTCCCATTCTGCTGTAAAAGCTTTACCAGATCATAAATGAATATATTTTTTTCACGATTCCGATAGACATATTCAGAGGCAGCGGGTGCTAACTGAAAGCAGAAGCGGTCTCCTTTATGAGATATTTCCGCAACCTCAAAGCCGTGCGTCGTACAATTCGGAAAATCCGCAAGCATTTTCTGCATATCCTCAACCGAGGCTTCACATGCAAAGAGATGATTGAGTGATTCCAATGGGTAATACAGGCGGATCGTTTCTTTGCGGTAGCCGAGCTTGGCCTGTTCCTCTGTTACCATATCTGTAAGGCTTTCTTCTAAACGTTTATATACTGTCATTTTATCCTGCATGGTGATACTCCGTTCCTGTTTTATATTTATGATACCAGGATCAAAAGATCAAAAAGTCGTTCGTACTTGCACGATATGACTTTTGAATTTGGGATTCTGATATCAATATCCTACCTAAAATGTAGGATATATGGGAGAGCATGTCAATATTGTATTTTTGTAATATCAGTATCAAAGAGTATCTATGGGTCAGATCACAATGCTTTATTGCATAAAAATTCTCAATAATTGTGATAGCTAATTTGCGTTAGTTGACACTAACAACACGCAATGATAAAATCCAGTCGTGGATATCAAGTTAGGGCAAAATACCTTTTGACCCTGACACCATCATTGTGATTAAGAAGGCGTTATATGTGACATATGTTCCGTCATTTATGAAATGAACGCATAAGATCAGAAGGAGAAATTATGGGAAAAACAATTGTTGAGTTTAAAGATGTTGTCAAGACATACGGAAGTGGTGAGGCCCTTCAGTATGCAGTCAATCACATTGATTTTACGATCGATGAGGGTGAATTTGTGGTTATACTGGGACAATCCGGTGCCGGTAAATCGACCGTGCTTAATATTTTAGGCGGCATGGATCAGCCGACGGAAGGGAAGGTCATTGTCGATGATAAAGAGATCACCGGAATGAATGACAAGCAGCTTGGAAAATACCGGGCCAATACGATCGGCTTTGTATTTCAGTTTTATAATCTCATCCCCAGTCTTACCGCTTATGAAAATATTGCGCTGACCAAAAATATTGTGAAGGATGCGGCAGACCCGGCAGCACTTTTAGATATGGTCGGATTGACACACTGTAAGGATAAATTTCCGTCCCAGATGTCCGGTGGCGAACAGCAGAGAGTTGCGATCGCAAGAGCACTAGCCAAAAATCCCAAGATCATTTTGGGCGATGAGCCGACAGGAGCTTTGGATTCGGAAACCGGTGTCATTGTACTGGAGTTGTTGCAAAAGATGTGCAGACAAAAGGGCTGTACCGTTATCCTGGTTACACACAACGCGGAAATTGCACAGTGCGCGGATAAAGTTATCCGTATGAAAAACGGAAAGATCCGTGAAGTAAAGCTCAATGAAAATCCGCTTTCTGTCAGAGAGGTGGAATGGTAGTATGCTTACACGAAAAATGCTTCGAGAGATAAAATCAAATTTTGGACAGTTCTTTTCTATTTTTCTGCTGTCTTTGATCGCACTGATGTGCTATGTCGGCTTTGAGGCCAATGTCATCGGTGCGCGGGATGCCATGAAGGTTTTTCACAAAGAAACCAATGTGGCAGACGGCTGGATCTATGGAGAGGGCTTTACGAGTGACAATTTAGAGGATGTCCGCAAGCTTTCCTTTGTAAAAGATGCACAGCTTCGTATGGGCGTTACTGCATCTGCACCGGATTGTGATGATGCACAGGTGGATCTGTATCTGATGGACGAAAGCCGCATCAATAAGATAGAGATTCTGGATGGAGAAGCTTTTGATCCGGATGATACGGAGGGAATCTGGATATCCAGGACTTTTGCAGACTGTAGAGGTCTAAAGGTGGGTGATCCCTTTCAGGTTACCTATAACGGTGTCACCTTTACGAAGACGATCCGCGGGCTTGGCGAGACACCGGAGTATGAATTCCGTCAGGCAGATAAGGACCCGGATATATTTTTGGAAAACATCACCTTTGCTTATATGCCGTATAAAGGCTTTCCGGTACGGGAGTATGTGGAGCATCTGATCAAAACAGGGAAAATCACGGTAAAACAGGTTGTTGAAAAAACGGATGCATTAAAGGATGTTATGGATAAACTGGAATCCGTTGGCATGACGGTAGATGATATTACCACGGACATGCTGCTTGACAAGGTGGATTCCATGAGTGATGAAAAGCTTTTAAAGCTGATGCCTTATACGGAAATGCTTGTCTGTGTGGACAATCAGGATGCACTTTCCTATGAAGATGAAATTGCCGATGCGCTTGAAGACAATTATGCGGTCATGGTTGATGAAGCGAGCATCCCGGGACTGAGCAGACTGGATGCGGAATTAAAGCAGCATGATTCCTTTGCCCGCGTTTTTGCAGGTGTGTTTGTCATCATTGCGATTTTGATCATCAGTACAACCATGGGACGTATGGTTGATAAACAGCGTACGCAGATCGGAACCTTAAATGCACTCGGCATGTCAACCGGCAAGATCATATTCCATTATATCAGCTACAGCTTTATTTTGTCCCTGCTCGGGGCCCTTTGCGGAATCTGGGTCGGATTAAAGGGGCTTGGCTATATGATGGTATCCATGTTCAGTAAGTGGTACATTGTACCGGGATGGATCGAAGGCTTCAATGAAAAGAGTGTGATCGTTGCCATATTGGTAGTCGGATGCTGCGTTCTGTCTTCTTTCCTGACCTGCAGAAAGATCATTCATATCAAGCCGGCAGAGGCTTTGAGACCGGCACCGCCAAGGAGTGGTAAAAAATGTATTTTTGAAAAGCTTCCTTTCTGGAACCGGCTGGGATTTTATACACAGTACAATCTGCGTGATATTTCCAGGGCAAAGCTTCGTACCTTTATGGGTATTGTAGGTACGGCAGTCGGGATGCTCATGATGGTATATGGTCTTTCCTGTGGGCTTTTGGTGGATACCATGTACGAATGGACATTTGAAAAAATACAGAAATTTGACAATGAGCTGGTATTGTCCGGCGATATCAAAATCGATGAGGCTGACAGGCTGAAGGATGAGGTTGACGGCGAGCTTGTTATGGTCGGTCAGGTGGAAATTTCCAAAAAGAAAAATGCCACAACCAAGGAAAAGACCAAGCAGACCCTGACCGTTGTAGAAGGAAAGGGCTATTACAACATCACGGATGAAAAGCAGAATATCTTAACCATTCCCAAAGGAACCGTTGCCTTATCACACAAGGTGGCAAAGGATCTTTCTGTTGGAATCGGGGATACGATCTACTGGCATATTTATACGGAAAATACCTGGTATAAAGCAAAGGTCGGCGTGATCAACCGCTCACCGGATACACAGGGAATTACCTTTTTGAGAGAAGATTTCGAAAAGACCGGAGCTGATTTTACACCGGGAATCCTGGCAACCAATCAGGATGCTTCTTCCTATAAAAACCGGGAATATGTCACCAATGTTGTGACTAAGGCAGAATTAAAACAGGCCTTTGATACCAGTATGGAGGTCGTTGATCTGCTTTTATACTTCATGGTAGGATTTTCGGCACTGATGATTATCCTTGTCCTGTATAACAGCGGTAATCTTTCTTTCAACGAACGGATCAAGGAATTTGCCACATTAAAGGTTATGGGGCTTCAGACCTCCCAAATCAGGAATATCCTGACGATCCAGAACATCTGGCTTACCGTCATCGGTCTTATCATCGGTGCACCATTCGGAAAAGCGACATTAGAGGCCATGATGAACAGCAATGGTGAGCAGTTTGACTATACCATCCGGATCACCCCTCAGGTTTATCTGGAATCAGCCCTGCTTGTACTTGTCGTTTCCATGCTGGTATCCTTTTTCTTCCAAAAGAGGATCAAACGTCTGGATATGGTAGAGGTATTAAAGGGCGTTGAATAAAAGAAATTCTCAAAAACAGTTGACAGAATCGTGAGGCTAAAATAAAATAGCAGTCATAAGAAACAAAGGCGTTTTGTGTGATGAGCACAGAGCGCCTTTTTGCTATGGCTGACTGTCTATATCAACGAGGAGTGAAAAAAATGAATGTTTTTGATATTATCGGTCCTGTAATGGTCGGTCCGTCCAGTTCCCATACGGCAGGGGCGGTACGAATCGGGCTGATCGCAAAAAAACTGCTTGGAGAGGAACTAAAGAGTGCGGTTATCAATCTCTACGGTTCGTTTCTGGATACCGGAAAGGGGCATGGTACACAAAAGGCGATTGTGGCCGGACTGCTCGGTATGCAGCCGGACGACATCCGTATCCCGCACAGCTTAGAGCTTGCAAAAGAGGCGGGACTAAAGATTACATTCGGAGAGGCAGAATTAAAGGATGCACATCCCAATACCGCCCAGCTTTTTCTGACAGGAGTTAGCAATAGACAACTTGAGGTTGTGGGGGAATCGCTGGGAGGCTCCCGGATCAATATTGCACAGATTGATGGCATCAGCACCAATTTTTCCGGAGACTATCCGACCCTTGTTGTACACAATCAGGATCAGCCGGGACATGTTGCTGAGGTCACATCCATGCTGTCACATAAAATGGTCAATATTGCGGCCATGCATCTTTACCGTGCCAACCGGGGTGGAGAAGCAGTCATGGTTGTTGAGTGTGATCAGGAAATACCAAAAGAGGGCCTACAGTGGCTTCTGCGGGTAGAAGGTATTGTAAAGGTAACGTATTTGAGTCTGTTGGATGAAGGAGAGTGAAGAGATTGCGCTATCATTTGATGAGTGAACTGCTTACGGCATGTAAAGAACAGAATTTGCCTATGTGGCAGATCATATGTATGGAGGATGCAAAGGAAAGACAGGTTTCAGAGGATGAAAGCTTTGAAGCCATGCGGCAGATGTACCGGAGCATGCGACAGGCAGATGAAAGCTATGATGCAAAGCTTCGGTCGGCCAGCGGCATGGTCGGCGGAGACGGTGAAAAAATGCATCAGTATAATGAGAAACATACAAAGATCTGTTCCGAGTATATGGGACTTGTGATGGAAAAGGCATTGAAAATGGGAGAATCCAATGCATGTATGAAAAGGATCGTGGCTGCTCCGACTGCCGGATCCTGTGGTGTGATCCCGGCTGTATTTATATCCTATCAGGCTTGTTTTGATACGGATGAGGAAACGATGATAAAGGCTCTTTTTATCAGTGCCGGAATTGGTATGGTCATAGCGGAAAATGCATCGATTGCCGGAGCTTCGGGAGGCTGTCAGGCAGAGATCGGAACCGCTGCTGCAATGGCTGCCGGAGGGCTGGTCTTTTTGCTTGGCGGAAGCAATGAGATGATCGCGGATGCGGTTGCTATCTGTTTAAAAAGCATGCTCGGCCTTGTCTGTGATCCTGTCTGCGGCCTTGTCGAGGTGCCCTGTATCAAAAGAAACGTATCCGGCTGCATGAATGCGATCAGCGCTTCCCAGCTTGCCTTAGCAGGAATTAAAAGTGTGATCCCGGCAGATGAAGTCATCGATTCCATGCGCAGGGTCGGAAATGATCTGCCGGTTTGTCTGAAGGAGACAGCAAAGGGAGGCCTTGCGATCACACATACTGCAATGATGATCGAAAAGAGCCTGCAGGAAAAATAAAAATGTATTTATATTTGTGCAACTGCATAAATATTAAAAAAATACTTGTTGCATTTTAACAAGTGTGATATAACAATTGCAAGAGACAAAGAGGTCAATACCCTTTGTCTCTTTTTGTTTATAACTTTATATCTCATACAATTCCGGTACAGATAAATATCGTTCCGGATACATATTTTCGCTGATGATTAAATTATGACTACAAAGGAGCAGTTGTTACTGCTCCTTTTTTTGTTTATCACGCTTGCTGCGGGGAGGAAAGAATATGGAGAAAAAAATATTGCCGGCCGGTGATGCGGCACTGGTAGTGGAATTTGGACGTGAAATCAGTGATGAATTGAATGAACAGGTACATCTTCTTGCCGGGGCAATGAAGAGACTGTCTATTCACGGAGTCAGGGAAGTGCTTCCGACCTTTCGAAGCCTCATGGTCTGCTATGATCCCGGAGTGATCAGCTTTGCAAAGCTGAAAAAGAAAATTGAGCATATAAAGCTTGACGGAAAAATGGCAGGCACGGAAATGGATGAGACCCTGCTGGTGCCGTGCTGCTACGGTAATGAATTCGGACCGGATCTTGCAGATATGAGTGACATGCTTGGATTATCACAGGATGAGATCATCCGTCTGCACAGTACACCGGATTACAAGATTTATATGCTGGGCTTTTTACCCGGATTTGTATATCTGGGAGGACTGGATGAAAGGATACATGCGAAGAGGCTTGACAGCCCACGGACCGCAATCCCAAAAGGAAGCGTTGGTATCGGAGGTTCGCAGACCGGTGTTTACCCGATTGCTTCTCCGGGAGGCTGGAGACTGATCGGCAGCACGCCTTTGGAATTTTACAATCCGCTTAGAAAAGAGCCTATTCTTTGTAAGGCGGGCGAAAGATTGAGATTTGTTCCGATCGACCAAAAGGAATATGAGCTGATCAAAAAAGATGTGGAAAACGGGACCTACCATCCGGAATATCAAAAGAAAATGGCATAAAACAGCGAGGAGTGAGTGTTATGAAAATTCAGATAATCAATCCGGGACCTTTAACAAGTGTTCAGGATGCCGGCAGATTTGGATATATGGAATACGGAATTACTTCTTCCGGAGTGATGGATATGGATGCATACCACATAGTCAATAAGCTGGTTGGCAACCACGAAGGCGAAGCTGTTTTGGAAGCAACCCTGATGGGACCGACCTTTCAGGTAGAAGGGGAAGGGTTATTCGCCTTTTATGGAGCAGACATGCCGGCAACGCTTGATGGTGTGCCTTTGGAAAGAGGAAAAGCCTATCCGGTAAAGGATGGACAGACGGTAGCCTTTGGAATGGCGAAATCGGGTGTTCGTACCTATATCGCATTTGCCGGAGGAATAGATGTTCCCATAGTTATGGGCAGCCGTTCCACCAATATGAAATGTGGGATCGGCGGATATCAGGGCAGAAAGTTAGCAGGCGCTGACGTGCTTTCCGTTGCTGAACCGAAAGAGGGAGAAAAGACATGGGAAAAGCTCATGAAACATTCTGTACCGGCTAAGGATTATCCGTCACAGATCAGCATCCGGGTTGTATTGGGACCGCAGGATGATTACTTTACAAAAAAAGGACTGGATACTTTTTTACATACCGCTTATCAGGTATCACCGCAGAGTGACCGGATGGGTATTCGCTTTTTGGGAGAAGCCATTGAAGGCGTATCCTCCATGGATATTGTTTCCGACGGCATTACATTCGGATCCATCCAGATCACATCGGAAGGCCTGCCAATCATATTGATGGCAGATCATCAGACGACCGGCGGATATGCCAAGATCGCGACGGTGGTAACCGAAGATTTATGTAAACTGGCACAGGCGAGACCGGGAGATCACGTTACATTTGAAGCAGTACCGGTTGAAGCTGTCCAGAAAAAGAAATCATGGTTTCATTCATAAATGACAGGCTGCCGGAATGAAAGGCGCAAATAGTTTGATCTATAAAATAAAAGCTTGGAAGGTGAGCAATATGACAGATAAATATGAAGATGGAAAACAGGCAGTGGATTACAAGGATATGGCCCCCGGGGATGTGCGTGCACTGATCCGCTCGGGTGTGATCACCGGGCAGACAAGTGGTATGTGTGATGGGTATGCACAGGCTAACTTGGTAGTGCTTCCCCGGGATCTTGCATTTGATTTTTTACTGTTTGCATTTAAAAATCCAAAATCCTGTCCGTTACTGGAGGTAACCAATGCAGGAGACAGGCTGCTGACAGAGATTGCAGATCACGCAGATATAGCAACGGATATCCCGCAGTACCGGATTTATGAAAAAGGTGTTTTGACCGGTGAATATACGGATGTTTCGTCTTTCTGGAGAGACGACCTTGTAAGCTTTCTGATCGGCTGCAGCTTTTCTTTTGAAGGTGAGCTTTTAAGTGCCGATGTTCCGGTCCGCCAGATTGAAGAAAACTGCAATGTCCCGATGTACAAGACCAATATTCCCTGCAAGAGTGCCGGAGTTTTCCATGGAAATATGGTAGTGAGCATGAGACCCATTCCTTATGAACTGGTTCCGAAGGCTGTGCTGGTTACCGGAGCAATGCCCAAGGTACATGGAGCACCGGTGCACATCGGCAATCCGGAGGCAATCGGCATCCGGGATATCAACCATCCCGACTTTGGCGATATGGTAACGATCAAAGAAGGAGAGGTGCCGGTATTCTGGCCGTGTGGTGTGACGCCACAGTCCGTGATCATGGATTCCAAGCCTGATTTTTGTATCACACATTCGCCGGGACATATGTTTGTGACAGATGTTAAAAATGTCAATTTAAAATATTAGTTTACATAAATTCAAAACCCTGAATTTATGAAAAACGCAAAATATAACCTGGCAATCTAATATCTATATATTTGAGATATCAGTATAAAAAAAGCAAAGAAAGAGGGAAATAACGATGAAAGTTGATTTGAATGCAGATCTTGGTGAGAGCTTTGGAAATTATACCTGCGGCATGGATGAGGAAGTCATTCCCTATATCTCATCAGCCAATGTAGCCTGCGGCTTCCACGCATCGGATCCGTTGGTAATGTCAAAAACTGTAAAGCTTGCAAAAAAAAGCGGTGTATCCATCGGAGCGCATCCGGGTTATCCCGATCTGGTAGGCTTTGGACGACGCAATATGGATGTCAAGCCGGAGGAAGTCAAAGCCATGATACAGTATCAGGTTGGGGCACTGCAGGCCTTCTGTACAGCCAACGGATGCAAGCTTAAGCATGTCAAACCACATGGAGCCATGTACAATATGGCAGCCAAGGATGAAAAGTTAGCACATGCTATCGCAGAAGGAATTTATGAAGTAGATTCCGAGCTTACATTGTTAGGACTTGCTAACAGCTTCTTGATCAGCGCAGCCAAAGAAACCGGTTTAAAGGCTGCCAATGAGGTCTTTGCAGACCGTGCCTACAACAGTGACGGAACTCTGGTAAAAAGAGGTCTGGAGGGTGCTGTGATCACAGATGAAAATATCGCGATCAGCCGTGTGCTTCAGATGGTAAAGAAAGGGACCGTTGTAGCAATCGACGGAAAAGAAATTGAAGTCTGTGCCGATTCCGTATGTCTGCACGGGGATGGCAAAAAAGCGGTTCTTTTTGCAAAGGAACTGAGAGAGCACCTTGAAGCCGAAGGCGTTGAAGTCGTACATTTTTAACATCGTGTTTTGAGCCGGTTGTAATAACCGGATACCATAGAAACAATACAGCTACAGTAATTATTTTTAATATTTAGAGGAGGCGGTAGAATTGAACACCATTGAAGATATCGTCCTGCGCTATTCAGAGCGCGGCATGAAGGATATCAGACCTTATGTTTCAACCGACTGCTGTCATAAGGCAGCAAAAGAAATTTTGTCATGGGAAAGAGGAAATGTATTCTTAACCACCGGCTTTTATGTGGCCGGATATGCAGAAACTGATGGACCGGTCGGTACGCTGACACTTGCACTGGCATTGAAAAAGCTGGGATTTTCTCCTATTATGCTGACCGATTCCTATTGTGAGGGATTTTTTGAGGAGCAGCCGGTGGGCGTGGAATATGTTTCAACGGACGCCGGTAAAAATGAGCTCGATGAGCTGGTGGCAAAATACCGGCCGGTAGGAATGATCTCCGTAGAACGCTGCGGTAAAAATGACGAAGGTCTGTATGCCAATATGAGAGGTGTTGATATATCGCCTCACACAGCACCGATTGATGAATTGTTTGTATCATATGGAAATCGTATTCCTTCCATTGGTGTCGGTGACGGTGGCAATGAGATCGGTATGGGAAAGATCGCAGGCCCCATCCGCAGAAAGCTTTCTTTAAATCCCTGTGTGGTAAGTACGGATGTACTCGTTATTGCATCGGTATCCAACTGGGGAGCCTACGGAATTGTAGCCGCGTTGGGAAGCATTACCGATAAAAAGCTGTTGCCGGAATTTTCATGGATTGAAGATTACATTGCTTATACCGTCAAAAAAGGAAGTGTGGACGGGATTTCCCATGAAAACATCGTCAGTGTGGATGGAAAAGACATGACCGTTGAATGTGAGATCATCACAGCTCTGCACATGGCTGAATCTCAGACATAAAACAGCAAAAGCAAATAGCAAAAATAAACAGCAAAAAAGCAGCAAAAACAAATAGCAAAAATAAACAGCAAAAAAACAACAAAAACAAATAAAAAAAATAAACAGCATAAAAGCAGCAAACACAAACAGTAAAACACAAACAACAAACAAACAGCAAAAATAAACTGCAAATACAGAAACGGCTCTGCCGGACATGTATTGTAAATAAAATGATAGAAGAGGAGAGATTATTATGAAGACACTTGGTTATTACAACGGAAAATTTGATGAACTGGACAAGATGACAATTCCCTTCAACGACAGGGTGTGCTTCTTTGGTGACGGTGTATATGATGCAGGTCCCGCAAGACATTATCATCTGTTTGCCATTGACGAGCATATCGAAAGATTTTTCAACTCCGCGGCATTGATGGATATTGAAATTCCGGTAACAAAGGAAGAACTGAAAAATCTGCTGCAGGAAATGGTCAACAAAATGGATACCGGTGATAACTTTGTATACTGGGCATGTTCAAGAGGTACGGGAATCAGAAATCATGTCTATGAAAAAGGTCCCGGAAATCTCTGGATCATGATCAAGCCTGACAAACTCAATGATTGTCAGAAGCCGATCAAGTGTATTACACAGGAAGATAAGAGATTCTTGTACTGCAACTGTAAGACACTGAACCTGCTGCCTTCTGTATTATATGCTGAAAAAGCACACAATGCCGGTGTGGACGAAACGATTTTATACCGTCATGACGGACGTATCACAGAGTGCGCTCACTGCAACTGCCATATCTTAAAAGATGGTATCTTATATACGGCACCGACCGATGATAAGATCCTTCCCGGTATTGCAAGAGCACATCTTGTTAAAATGTGCAAAAAGCTGGGTATCGCGGTAAGTGAGACCCCTTATTATCTGGATGATCTGTGGAAAGCGGATGAGCTGATCGTTACATCTTCGTCCAATGTCTGCATGTATGTAGATGAACTGGATGGCAAACCGTTTGGCGGAAAGGATCAGGCAACATTGTTCCGCTTAAGAGATGCACTGTATGAGGAAATCTGTGAAGCAACAGAATGAGGATGATCTATGGCTGTCACTGTAGGAATGCTTTATAAAGAATCAACCAAATATAAGATGAACTATCTTGCCGGAGAAGAGGGCTTTGGCAATAACGTTGACTGGGTACATATGATCGAAACCGTTGACGGAGCCAATTTCCTCCACGGGCAGGAGTTGATACTGACTGCCGGTATTCTGGAGCAGGATGAGCAGGCACTTCTTGCCTTTGTGCAAACGCTTTATGAAAAAAATGCCAGTGCACTTGTGATCAATACGGGCATGTTTGTACATCAAATTCCCGTATCTGTGATTGATTTCTGCAATGAGCACAAATTTCCTCTTTTTTCCATACCGTGGATCGTACCGCTTGTGGATGTGACCAAGGATTATTGTCAGAGGATCATTGATGATGATGTCCGGGAAGACAATATTATAACGGTATTCAAAAATCTTGTTTTTCAGACGGGAAATACGGAAGAGGGAATCCGGCAGATGGAACGGTTCGGATATCTTGGTAACTGCGTTGTACAGTGTATCTGTATCCGGCTGGATATAGAAAAGGAAACACATACCTTTGTAAACGAATCGGAAAAGCTTGCGGCGATGGTAAAGCGTCTTGGCAGTGAACAGAAAAAACAATATCTGACCTTTGAGTATCAGGAACGGCGTATTGTCATTTTGTTTGACTATACGCAGGAAGCCATTGATGACTATGTAGACAGTCTGTTTAAAAAACTGTCCGAAAAAAAGATGCTTTCCTATACTTATATTGGCTTAAGCGATAATATAAAAGGGCTGGAATGCCAGAGTGAAAACTTTAAGCATGCATTTTGTGCCTGTGATATTGCACAAAAAAAGCAGGAGCATATCCTAAAATACAGGGACATGGGACTTTACAAGCTGCTTGTCAGTATTTCGTCACCGGAAGCAATGGATGAGTATTATCGGGAAACACTCGGAAAACTGTTAGAGTATGATAAAGAAAACGGAACGGAAATTTATCGTTTTATCAAGATCTATATTACCTGTGACGGTCATCAGGGAAAGGTCAGTGATCATTTTTTTGTACATCGCAACACTGTTAATAATTATGTTAAAAAGGCAGAAGATATTATGGGTATAGATTTGTCCTCCTGGGACGGAAGGGCTAAGCTGTATGTAGCATATCTTCTGGAAGCTTTTTTACAAAGCTAGCTTGTGCGTGTGCACAAGGAAACGTGTTTGAATATCTATTGCCTATGCCGGATGGCAGTGCTAGAATGGCAATATCGAAAGACAAAGAGGTCAGATCCGGAAGGATTTGGCCTCTTTTCGATTCGGTGTTATTATTTTTTGTATAAGAGAATATATATGAAACGGAGGCAGATCATATGTCATATCAGGTACTTATGCCAAATAAAAGCTTTATCGGGGCCGGAGCCATCGAGCAGGCAAAGGACAGCCTGAAATCTCTTGGAAGCAATGCTTTGATCATTTCCGGAAAAATAGTTGAAAAAAGCGGCATTGTAAAAAAACTGACGGATGTGTTGGAAATGACAGGTGTCAGATATACCGTTTTTACAGATATCAAGGGTGAGCCGGATGATCTGATGGTTGCTGAGGCTAAAAAGGCTTTTGATGAAAATAAATGTGATATGGTAATTGGAATTGGAGGAGGCAGCCCGCTTGATTCGGCAAAGGCTGTTTCGGCGGCATCCGGATATGTCCCCATAGCCCTGATCCCGACAACAGCCGGTTCCGGTTCGGAAGCAACCAAATTTTATGTGGTTACCGAAACGGCTACGGATACCAAAAAGCTGATCACGGATGAAGCCATCATTCCGAAGCTTGCGATTATTGATCCGGCTTTAAGCGTTACGGCTCCGAAGTCGATCACAGCTGCAACGGGCATGGATGCTCTGACACATGCAGTTGAAGCATATACATCCAGAAAGGCAACACCCTATACCGACATGTTTGCGTTATCAGCCATTAAGCGGATCTTCGAATATTTGCCGAGGGCATATGAGGACGGAACGGATATAAAAGCAAGGGAAGAAATGGCATTTGCTGCCTATGAAGCAGGTGTCTGCATCAACAATGCGTCTGTAACGATCGTGCATGGTATGAGCAGACCTATCGGAGCTTTGTTTCATGTTCCTCATGGTATATCCAATGCGATGCTGATCGCTGAATGTCTCGACTTTGCAAAGAACGGCTGCATCGAACGGTTTGCCGAAATCGGAAGAACACTTGGAATAGCCGGAAGCAATGAAGAATGTGCGGATGCTTTCTTTGTATATCTGAAGGATTTATGCAAAACATTGGAAATTCCCACATTGGAAGAATACGGAATTGACAAAGATGATTTTTTTGAACACATGGATAAGATGGCATCAGATGCACTTGCCTCCGGAAGTCCTTCCAATACCAGAAAAGAAGTGACCAAGGAAGATATTCTTATCATTTATAAAAAACTCTGGAATTAGAAATTTCAGAAAAAATACAAAATAAATATTGTATATAAAAGGCAAAGGAGCTGATTTTAAAATCGGCTCCTTTTGTTGTTTTATCATAAACCAGAAAAGGGAGGGAAAGCGTATGAAAAAATATGTGATTACCATAGCAAGAGGATTTGGCAGCGGCGGAAAGGAAATCGGCGTGAAGCTTGGAGAAAGACTTGGAATCCCGTGCTATGAACAGCAGCTTTTAAGAATGGCATCCGAGCAGAGCGGTATCAATGAAGCTTTGTTCAATCTGGCGGATGAAAAGCTGGAGGTAAAGGACAGATTAAAAGGGCTTCCGTTTAATTACGTGGTAGAGCCGTCGGATAAACGATTTACATCCAATAATAACCTGTTTAATATCCAGAGCGAGCTGATCCGCAAGCTGGCAGGCGAGGAATCGTTCATAGTCATCGGCAAGTGTGCGGATTATGTGTTAAAAGACTTTGTCAATGTGGCAAGCTTTTATATTGAAGCTCCCAGGGCTGATTGTGTTGCTTCCATCACGAAAAAGATGGGTGTATCCGAGGAAGAGGCACACAGACTGATCGAAAAGACGGATAAATACCGGGCAGATTATTACAAGCATTATACAAAAGGAAATTATTGGACCAACCCGGTAAATTATGACATGACCCTAAACAGTGCCAGAGTTGGGAGAGACCGGTGTGTGGATGTCATTGAGCACTATGTAAAAGTTAAATTTGGCCTGTAAAGACCTTATTTATAAAAAAATGAAAAGCAGGAGGAAAAGATTATGAAAAGAAAACTTGAAAAAGCGGCGGTTATCGCCTCAACACTCGCACTGTCTGTCGGATTATTGACAGGTTGTGGTTCAGACACAACATCAACAGCAGGTACTTCAAGTACTACCGAAGCTTCCGGTGATTTTGACGGAACTATTTCTATCGCCGGTATTGCACCACTGACAGGATCTCAGGCAAGCTGGGGTGAAGGCGCAGTCAACGGATATAATCTGGCAATCAAGGAAATCAATGAGGCCGGTGGTATCCAGATTGACGGAAAATCATATCAGCTGACCTCGGCAGTATTTGCGGATGACAAATCAGATGCGACAGAAGCAGTCAGTGCTTACAACAACTGTGCATCCTATGATGTCAGTGCCATCATTGGTTCCTGCTCATCCAGCTGTACCTTATCCTTTGTAGATGCAGCACAGCAGGCCGGAATTCTGGTCATTACTCCTTATTCAACAAACGCAACGATCTGTAAAACAGGTGATTATATCTTCAGAGAATGCTTCTCAGATGCAGATCAGGGACCGACACTTGCAAAAATGGCAACCGAAGAGTTTGGAGCAAAAAATATTGCAATCATTGCTGCTGAAGATTCCGATTATTGTGCAGGACTTGCAGAAGCAATGGAGGGTGCTCTTGACGGTATGAGTGATGTCACATATACACACTATGGCTGTGTAACGACTGATACCGACTACACTGCACAGATTGCAAAAGCAATCGAGCAGGGTGCAGAAGTATTGATCTATCCCAACAACTATGATACGGTTCCCAACTTTGTTTCACAGGCAAGAGATGCAGGCTTTAGCGGTCCGATCCTTGGTGGTGATGCATGGGATGGTACAGACGTGACAGGTTATGAATCAAAATTTGACAATACCTACTATCTGGCACACGTAGACCTTTCCTCTGATGCAGAAAATATCCAGAGCTATGTAGCAGCATATACAGAAGAGTATGGTGGAACGGATGGTCTGAATGCCGTATCATCTCTGTACTATGACACTGTTAAAATGCTTGCACAGGCTATGACAGAGGCAGGCTCTTATGATCCTTCCGTATTGAAGGATACATTGTTAAATATCAGCTATGAGAGCATGGGCGGAACCATTTCCTATGATGAAAACGGTGATGCTGTAAAACCTTTCACAATTGAAACCTTTAAAGATGGTAAACTCTCCTACTATGGTAGCTTTTAATCAGTAGGGTGATAAAGGATCCGTATAGGACGGACAAAAAATAAGATATGCAGTACTTCCGGGAGTATCCGATACTCCCGGAAATATCAAAAAAGAGGAGATGAGAGCATATGGCGAAATTAATACAAAGTCTTGCAAATGGCTTAAACCTGGGATCGATATATGCATTAACGGCTCTCGGATATACCATGGTATATGGCATTATCAGAATGATTAACTTTGCACATGGTGATTTTATTATGGTTGGTGGATTTACCTTATTCTACCTGATTCCTGTTATGTTAAAGCTGGGATTGCCTGCATGGTTCGCAGTGTTTGTTGCCATTATCGTTTGTGTATTTGTAGGTGTCATGACAGAACAGATCGCATACAAACCTGTAAGAGGACAGGGATCCACGACAGCATTGATTACAGCACTCGGCATGAGCCTTGTTTTGGAAAACGGAGCACTGGTATTGTTCGGATCTGCTCCCAGAAACGTACCGCCCATGTTTAGTTTGTCCGAGGTAAAATTAGGATCGATTACAATTCCGGGAACTACGGTACTGACGCTTGTCATTGGTATTGTAGTGATGGTTTTACTTACATTATTTATAAAATACACGAAGCTTGGTAAGGCAATGCGGGCCGTTCCCGAAGATAAGATTGCATCTACACTTGTCGGGATCAATGTCAACCGTATCATTACCATTACATTTGCGATTGGTTCAGGGCTGGCAGCCGTTGCATCCATGATGTATACAACCTCTTATGTCAGCATCAAAAACGAGCTGGGAATCACACTTGGCTTAAAAGCCTTTGTAGCAGCTGTTTTGGGTGGTATCGGAAGTGTTCCCGGTGCTATGATCGGAGGACTGCTTTTGGGCATCATTGAAATTCTTGTCAAAGTTTACATGCTTCCCGGTACTTATGAAGCAGTTACATACTTACTTCTCATTCTGGTACTTTTGATCAAGCCTACCGGACTGATGGGTAAGAAGGTCAGTGAAAAAGTATAAAGGAAAGGAAGTGTGTGATATGCCTAAGAAAATCAAAAAAAGTTATTTTGTCAGCTTTATAGCGGTTGCATTGGTATTCTTACTGCTCTGCCTTTTGTTTGATACCGGTCTTTTAGGAAAAAAATCGGCGTACTTCAACGGACTTCTCGTTGTCGGCATGTTTTATACCATTATTGTCTGTTCCCTGAATCTGCTGACCGGCTACATGGGTGAGTTTTCACTTGGACACGCAGGCTTTATGTCAATCGGTGCCTATGCATCAGCCATCGTAACAACCCTGATCGCAAATCAGGCAGAGCTTCCGGGAGTGGTCTTATATATCATAGCCATTCTGGTCGGAGGTATTGCCGCAGGAATTATTGGTGTTCTGGTCGGAATACCGGCACTGCGATTAAGTGGTGATTATCTGTGTATCGTTACCGTAGCCGTTGCTGAAATTGTGAGAGTTGTTCTGAGTAACTTCGGTATTCCGGCAGTTACAGGAACTGCTACCTTTGGTAAGAGTTTTGCAGGTATTCAGAAAGTATCGGATTATCACTATGTATATATAACCATGGTGCTCTGCATTGTTGTCATGTACTGCTATATCCGTTCCAGATACGGACGCGCACTGATCTCTATCCGTGAGGACAGAATTGCAGCAACAGCATCCGGCATCAACGTAACAAGAACCAAGGTTCTGACCTTTACCATATCCGCATTTTTTGCGGGAGTGGCAGGAGCCATTTACGCACATTACATTACAACACTGGTTCCTACCTACTTTAACTTCTCCAAATCTTCGGAGTTTTTGGCAATCGTTATTCTGGGCGGCAGCGGATCACTTACAGGCTCCATCGTGGCAGCGCCTATCTTATCGGCACTTCCCCAGCTGATATCCTATGTGGTTCCTTCCTTTGCAAGCTATCGTATGCTGATTTATGCAGTCATTTTGGTTGTTGTTATGATTTTCAAACCGACCGGACTTTTCGGTGGTAAGGAATTTTCTTTATATGGTCTGCTTGAAAAGATATCAGGCAGAAAGAAAGAGGGGTGAGGCATATGACAGAAGAAAAAACACCGGTACTTGAAACAAAAAGCCTTGGTATCCAGTTTGGCGGATTAAAAGCCGTTAACGATGTCAATATGCAGATCTATCCCGGCGAGCTGGTTGGTCTGATCGGACCAAACGGAGCCGGTAAAACGACTATCTTTAACCTGATCACCGGAATTTATCAGCCAACCTCCGGAAGTTATTTCCTGAGCGGAAAGCGTATGAACGGTTTGAAGACCCATCAGGTTGTGGAAGCGGGAATTGCAAGAACCTTTCAGAATATCCGTCTGTTTAAGAAAATGACAGTCCTTGATAATGTCAGGGTGGCATTTAACAAGGATATGAAGACAAATTTGTTTCAGTCTATTTTCAGAACCCCTCATTTTTGGAAAGAAGAAGAGGAAACGACAAAAAAGGCGATGGAACTTTTAAAGCTGTTTAAGCTTGAGGAATTTGCCGACCAGCATGCAGAAAACCTTCCCTACGGAAAACAGAGACTTCTGGAGATTGCCAGAGCACTGGCTACGGATATGAAGCTGTTGCTTTTAGATGAGCCGGCAGCCGGTATGAATCCGGTTGAAACTGCGGAATTAAAGGAATCCATCAAGATGCTCAGGGAAAAATTCCAGATCCCGATCCTTTTGATCGAGCATGATATGAGCCTTGTCATGAGTATCTGTGAAAGGATTTATGTATTGAACTTTGGTGAGATTTTAGCAACAGGTACACCGGATGAAATTGCCTCCAACAAGGAAGTTATTGAGGCTTACCTTGGAAAAGAGGATGATGATGAAGGGAGTGAGGCGTAATGCTTAAGGTAGAAAATCTAAATGTACACTATGGTGTTATTCATGCACTGGAAGATGTGAGCCTGACTGTCAACGATGGTGAGATCGTGACTCTGATCGGAGCCAACGGAGCCGGAAAGACAACAACCCTTCATACAATCACAGGTCTGAAAAAAGCGACAAGCGGAAGCGTTACCTTTGATGGTGTGGACTTACTAAAGGAAGACGCCAGCAAGATCATCACACATGGCGTTGCGCATGTTCCGGAAGGACGGCATATTTTTATTGATATGACAGTCCGTGAAAATCTGGAGATGGGAGCCTATATGTATGGACGCAAACAAAAAGCGCTGATCGAGGAACGGATGGAAGATGTGTTTCAAAAATTCCCCCGTTTAAAGGAACGTCAAAATCAGCTTGCCGGAACCTTTTCCGGCGGCGAGCAGCAGATGCTGGCGGTTGGCAGAGCTTTGATGTCAAATCCCAAGATCATCTTAATGGATGAACCGTCCATGGGATTGTCGCCTTTGCTGGTACAGGAGGTATTTGACATCATCAAGGAAGTCAATGCACAGGGAATTACCATTCTTTTGGTAGAACAAAATGCCAAGATGGCATTAAAGGTAGCTGACAGGGCCTATGTCTTAGAGACCGGAAAGATCAAGCTCTCCGGAGATGCAAAGGAACTGCTGCGTAATGATGAAGTGAAAAAAGCTTACTTAGGAGCTTAATATAAAAAAAAGGAGATGTTCATTATGGGAATGACAGGTAAAGAAATCACAGAAACACAAAAAAAGTATTATCTTCAGTCTTGGGCAAAGCAAAGAGATCTGAACCCGACACCGATTGAGCGGGCGGATGGTATTTATTACTGGGACTATGACGGCAAACGGTATGCCGATATGTCATCCTGTCAGGTAAATGTCAATCTGGGCTATACCAATGAAGATATCAAAGAGGCGATCAAGGAGCAGCTTGATAAATATTGCTGGATGAGTCCAAGCCTTGGTGTTGAATCCAGAGCTACACTTGCCAAAATGATCGTGGAGCGGATGCCTGACAATATGGGCAAGGTATTCTTTACAAACGGTGGTGCGGATGCCAATGAAAATGCCATTAAAATGGCAAGAATGTACACCGGACGTTATAAAGTCATGAGCCGTTACAGAAGCTACCACGGATCTACCTTCGGAGCCGGTAATCTGACCGGTGAACCCCGTAGATTTCCGTTAGAGCCTGGCGTTCCAGGATTTGTAAAATTCTTTGATCCCTATATTTACAGAGAGGCCATTGAATTCAAGTCAGAAGAAGAAGCAACCGAATTTTATATTGCAAAGCTGAGAGAGCAGGTAATCTATGAAGGCAGAGATCAGGTTGCAGCCATCATCTGTGAGACAGTTACCGGAACCAACGGTGTTATCATTCCTCCTAAGGGCTATCTGCAGGGCGTGCGCAAAATCTGTGATGAGTTTGGCATTGTCATGATCTGTGATGAGGTTATGATGGGATGGTGCCGTACCGGCAAGATGTTCGCCTTCATGAATTTTGATGTCAAACCGGATATCGTTACCTTTGCAAAAGGTGTTACCTGCGGTTATGTACAGTTAGGCGGTGCCTGCGTCAGCAAAGAAATAGCAGCTTATTTTGATGACCATATGCTTTCCTGTGGTCTTACCTACTGCGGACATCCGTTGGCATGTGCAGCCGGCATTGCCTGCTTAAATTACTATGACAAGGCCAATATCCTTGACAATGTCAACGAGGTTGGTGCTGTACTGGCAGAAAAGCTGGATAGCTATGTAGAAAAGTATAAATGTGTCGGCACGGTCAGACATATCGGTCTGATGTCCTGTGTGGAATTCGTCAAAGATAAAAAAACAAAAGAGCCGATCGTACCTTACGGTCAGGATCCGTACGGCAAACTGCCAAAGATCATCGGTTCCTTAAAAGCCAAAGGCTTTGTTACCTTTGGACATGAAAATATGGTACTGATCTGCCCGCCTCTTATCATCACCAAGGAACAGCTCTTAGAGCAGTTAGAGGTCTTTGAAGAGGTTGTAAAAGAAGTAGAAACAGATCCTTTCTATATGCAGTAACTAACAATAAAAAAACAGCTTTTAGGCTGATTTTCAGAGTGGAACCGGGAAACGGCAAAGGCGCCGGAGCCCGGTTCTGTCTGTTTTAAGATAATGGGAGTCAAAATATGACAAAAATCGGATTTATCGGAGTTGGTATCATGGGAAAATCCATGGTACGAAATCTTATGAAAAATGGCTTTGAGCTGCATATTTATGCAAGAAAACGGAAAAAGGCAGAAGATGTGATCAAAGAAGGTGCAATCTTTCATGAAACCATCGGGGAATGCGTATCCGATGTAGATGCGGTTATTACGATCGTTGGCTATCCAAAGGATGTGGAAGAGGTTTACCTTGCACCGGGAAATATATTTGATTCGGCAAAGGCGGGAACCTATCTGATCGATATGACGACCAGTAGTCCCACTCTGGCAAAAAAACTGTATGAAAAGGGAAAAGAAAAGGGCTTTCATGTATTGGATGCACCGGTAACGGGAGGCGATTTCGGAGCAAAAGCAGGCACCTTATCCATTCTGGTCGGAGGTCTGGAAGAGGATTTTGAAGCCTGCAGACCGATTTTTTCTGCCATGGGTACCAATATCAATTATTTTGGAAAGGCCGGAAACGGACAGCATACAAAGCTGACCAACCAGATTATTTTATCGGGCACACTTTCCGGAATATGTGAGGCTTTTTCCTATGCCAAGGTGCAGGGACTGGATCTTGAAAAGGTGTTTAACGCTTTAAAAACCGGAGCCGCCCGCAGCACACAGCTTGAGCAGCTTGGTCCGAAAATGATTCACCGGGATTATGCACCGGGCTTCTTTTTAAAGCATTTCAACAAAGATATGCGGCTTGCAGTTAAAGAAGCGGATGACGTCAATCTCAATCTTGAAGTATTGAAGCAGACACTGGAAAACTGCAGTGAGCTGGAGAACGAAGGCTTTGGCGATCTCGGCAATCAATCTCTTATTAAGCATTACAAAGAGCTTTGATGTGCGAGATCTTCCTCTTCCTCCTGAATAAACATGATGGTAAAGCCGATCAGTAACAGCAGGCAGGAAAACCATATCGTGCGGGAACCAAAATGCTTGATGCATACGCTTCCAAGTCCGGCACCGAGAGCAAATAAAAAGATGATAATAAAGTAATGGAAGGACTTAAACAATACTTTTTTATTGTGTGTCTGCTGATAGGCACACAATGCCTCCATACCACTTCTCAGATTGCCGATGCACATGGTGCTGGCAAAAGCATAGCTGTTGACCTTTCTGAAAGCCTGTACCTGCATGGCACAGGAAAAGGATACCAGTGCGTTGGCGATCAAATTCATATTATCCGGCATAAATCCAACGATAAACAATAAAATAATCTCGATCAACAATACAATCTGTCTCCAGTGAAAGCGTCTGTATTTCTGGAAAAACTGACGGATGTAGGTCGTAATGGCAATGCCAAGCGAAAAAAACAGGACCGGAATCAGATAGTGGAGGGTCTGTCCCCACTGGTGGTCAAACAGATTCTGGCTGAGCAGTACGATATTGCCTGTCTGTGCATTGGCAAAGACGTGACCTCTCGAAATATAGGTATATACATCCTGAAGTCCGCCTGAAATGGACAGCATGGATGCGGTCAAAAGCGATTCAGACATTTGTTTGTTTTTTTTCATCATGAAGTCTTCTTTCGTTTCTTATTGTTTTTTCTCGCTAACCATTATAGTATGGAAGAAATAAAAAGTAAATGAGAAAGAAGGCAGAAAATGACGATTGAGAAAGTGACGAAAAAAGATGCCGGAAGACTCCTTGAAATATATGCTCCCTACGTGGAAAAGACAGCGATATCATTTGAATATGAAGTTCCCACTGTAGAAGAATTTTGCACACGCATTCATGACATTTCCACCCAATATCCTTATCTGAAGGCAGTAATGGACGGAAAGATCGTAGGCTATGCCTATGCCAATACATTTAAAGGAAGAAAGGCCTATGACTGGTCGGTAGAAACAACGGTATATGTCGATGAACAGTATAAAAAGATGGGAATTGGAAAAGCCTTGTATCAGGAGCTGGAAAAAGAGCTTAAAAAAATGGGCATCCTCAATATGAATGCCTGCATTGCAAGCCCGGCGCATCCTTCCCGATATCTTACCGATGACAGTATCCGTTTTCACCATGCCATGGGATTTACGGATGTCGGTATCTTTCATGACAGCGGCTATAAGTTTGATGAATGGTTTGACATGATCTGGATGGAAAAGATGATCGGTGAGCACAAAAATGGTGCCGAGCCCGTAAAGTTTGGCATATAAAAGCAAAAATTTTTGAAAATGTTTAACTTTTTTTGTGTGGTCTGTGATTATATTGCTAATAATAATACTTTTATAGCAAAAAGAATAGATTTATTGAATTTATAACGGAAACTCTATAAAATAAACTGTTGGATTAATTTATTCCGGCAGGGTGAGATACGACATAGGAGAAGCAGGCATGACGAAAATGCAAAATACATATTACAAGACGATCGCCGGTAAAATAGCTGAATTCCGGAAGCAGGGATTTGATGATGACCAGATGGAGGAATTAAGACTTGGTCTGGAACATGGAGTACCGGTTTCCGCTTATGCAAAAAAGGAATATTTTGCTGTACAGATGAGGCAGATCCGTTTCGGGCTGGAAGAAGGACTGGATATTTCCCTGTACAATGATGAAAAGTATGACTGGTTTCAGATGGAAGAAATCCGGATGGGATTAAAAGAGGGAATTGATGCCTCCATATATGCCGATCCCAAATATTCATACGAGGTTATGAGGGAGCTTAGAAAGGCTCTCAAAGATGGAATACATCTGGAAAAATATGCGGCTGTAGGAGCAGAGATGTTAAGAGAGCTTCACAGGGCACTTTTGGACAAGCAGAATATCATGCCCTATATAAAGAGCGGGTATGTTCCGGAGCAGCTTCAGGAGATCCGCCATGCCATGAAGCTTGGCTGTAATATTGATCCGTATCTCAATCCGGTGTACCGAGGTTCAGCGATCCGGGAGATTACAGAGGGGCTGGAGGAAGGTCTGGATGTCAGTGTTTATGCCGATCCTGATTATTCCTGGCAGCAGATGCGAGAGATCCGTTTAGGCATGGAGAAGAGGCTTGATATTTCTCTTTATTCCAAAAATCTGTACTCCTGGCAGCAGATGAGAGAAATACGTCTGGGCTTAGAAGAAGGTCTGGATGTGGAAGCTTATAAAAGCATGATGCACTCGGCTTTCGACATGAAAAAAATCCGGCAGAATCTTTTACAGGAAGCAGAAAAAGAGGAAGAGACAGAGCTTTCCGATACACATACGGCAGAGACACTTCCGGAGAATGTGGAAGAATATCTGCAAAAGCTTCCGGCTGATACCATACATTTCTTTGTAGATGAAGACAAGATGAAAGCATACGTATATGCAGGAAAGGCAGTGCTGCCAATGTCCAAAGAAGATCTGGCAGCACAGCTTACCATGCATAAGATCATAAAAGGTCTGGATGTCTCTGTTGTTAATCATCTGCTATCCGGTTCTATCAAAGATCAGCTTGTTGTGATCGCCAATGGACAGGAGGCTGTCGATGGAACGGATGGCTATTATGAAAGTTTTATCGGTGAAACAGATTACGGCATCCGGACACAAAAGGACGGATCACTTGATTTTACTGACGCTTATCTGTTTCAAAAGGTATATGCCGGGCAGAAGCTTCTCGTATATCACAATGCGACAGCAGGAACGGATGGTTTTTATGTAGATGGGAAAAAGATCCATGCAGTAGATGGAAAAGAAGCGCCGCGCATCAGAGGAAGGGGCTTCCGTTTGTTGGAGGATAGTCATACATATCTGGCGGAGGAAAATGGATGTGTTGCATTTCATGAGCATAATCTGTCTGTGACCAAGATGCTTGAACTGGAAACTGCCGATAATATACTTGGCGATGTGGATTATGACGGAGCTGTATATATCAAAGGCGATGTGGGTGGCAATATCAGGATCCGTGCAGCCGCGGATATCGTGGTCGAAGGCTTTTTAGGTAATGCGACTTTGGAAAGTGAAGGTAATATCCTGATCAAAAAAGGTGCAAACGGAAATGGAGAAGCCCATATTACTGCTTCACATATGGTTTTGGGACGCTTTTTTGAAAATGTGGATATTCATGCAGAACAAATTGTATCCAATTACTTTTTCCGCAGCCGCCTGTATGCCGATAAAAAGATCGAGGTCAAGGGCAACAACGGCAGTATAGCAGGAGGAAATGTATATGCCGGATATGGAATCGGCGTCAGCACTGTCGGCAACTGCAACGGCATTGAGACCTTTATCCGTGTCGGTTATGACAAAGATAAAGAGGGCGATGATTATTATGAGCAGTCCGGGGAAGTGGAAAAGCAGATTGCCATTTTATGCAATGCCCTCAAGGATTACCGTAAAAATTATGCACCTGAGGTCCGCAATACCATGCCGGTATTTTTAAAGCTGGAAAATGCGCTTTATACCAAGGAAAAGGAACTGACGGAGCTCAAGAAAAAAGCAGAACAGCAAAAGATAGAATCGAAAAAGTACGAGAGCGCATATCTGGAAGTATACGGTTCCCTGTACGAAGGAACCACCGTTGTTATCAATGATGCGGTATACCAGGGTGAAACCATACAAGGTGTCATGCTGAAAAATATAGCAGGCAGGATGAGTGTGCAGCAGACGAAGGAGAAAATAATATTATGAAAGAAAAGATACTGATTGTAGATGACATTGAACTTAACCGGGAAATCCTTGCTGTTGCACTGGGGGATGAATATCCGGTAATGGAAGCAGGTGACGGTGAGCAGGCTATCCGGATTTTAAAAGAGCATTCCCATGAAGTTGCAGCTGTTCTTCTGGATCTGATCATGCCAAAGGCCGATGGCTATGAGGTTTTAAAATACATGCATGAAGCAGGTCTTATGGCACACATTCCGGTTCTGGTCATCAGTGCCGCGTCAAGAACGGATGACGAGCGCATTTGTCTTGAGATGGGTGTATCCGATTTTATCCACAAGCCTTTTGACAGTATGACAGTCAGAAGCCGGGTAAAAAATATTGTTGAACTTTTTATGTACAAAAACCGGCTGGAAGACAGGGTCAGAATACAGACGGAAAATCTGAAACGTCAGAACGAGCTTTTGATACAGCAGGCTGAAAAGATTAAGGCCAGCAATGAAAAGATCATCGACGTACTCGGTACTGTCGTAGAATACCGAAATCTGGAGAGTGGAGAACATATCAAGAGAGTCAAGGGCTTTACCGGAATTTTAGCAAATAAGGCTGCACAGAAATACCCGGAATACAATCTGACTCCTGAAAGGATCAATATTATTGTTGCGGCAAGTGCCCTGCATGATGTCGGTAAGATCTCGATCAAGGACAGTATTTTATTAAAACCGGGAAGACTGAGTGCGGATGAATTTGAATATATGAAATCCCACACGGTCAGGGGCTGTGATATCTTAGATCAGATTGACGGTGCATGGGATGGGGAATATGCCAGAGTCAGCTATGTCATCTGCAGACATCATCATGAACGTTACGATGGAAAAGGATATCCGGATGGACTTTCGGGGGAGGATATTCCCATTGAGGCACAGCTTGTGTCGATTGCAGATGTTTATGATGCACTGGTCAGTGACAGAGTATATAAAGAGGCAATTGATAAAAACAAGGCTTATCATATGATTTTAATGGGAGAATGCGGTGTATTTTCACCAAAGCTTATGGAATGCTTCCGTGAAACAAAAGAAGAATTTGAAAATCTGGCAGTTAAGTTTGAAGCAGCACAAAAGGAGTAAAAAAGATATGACGGTTAGAGAATGTTATGGACAGATGGGAGCAGATTATGAAAATGTATTGGGAAGACTTGGATCGGAACAGATTGTACAACATTTTTTGCTGAAATTTCTGAATGATACCAGTTTCCGGGATCTGGAAGAAAAATTAAAAACAAAAGACGTAGAGCAGGCATTTCGTGCCGCTCATTCGTTAAAAGGTGTCTGTCTGAACCTTGGCTTTGACAATCTGTTTGCGGTAAGCTCTGAACTGACCGAAAAACTCCGGGCAGGGAAGATGGATGGTACGGAGGCTCTGTTTGAAAAAGTAAAAGAACAGTACGACATTACGGTTTCGGCGATCAGGCAGCTGGAAGCATCATAATAAGCAGGGCGAAGATCAAAAATACCGTTACCGATTGGATTCAGAAGGATAAAGAGATGACAATCGGAATTGTTCGGGATATCTTTTTATAAGGGAGACAAGCTGTGAAAAGAAATAAAAATCTGCTGTTTATGTTTTTGATTCCGGTTTTGTGTATTATTTTTCTACAGGGAGCGATATCAATCCTTATATTGTTTTTTGGCGGTACAAAGACGGGGATTGAACAGAACATTATCAGCGCTGATAATCATAAGGTGGAAAACAGGTGTCTGGTTTTGGAAAATGATCTGGTTGATCAAAAAAACGCTGTTAATAAAGAAGTGACAAGGCTCAATCAGATTCTGGATGGCTTTTTGGAAAAACGGAATATGACAGTTCAGGATTTTCTGGAATATGATGATATGCAGCAGGAGTATCTGGAACTGGCGTTTCCCGATATGAAGGATAACATACAGTTTGGAATATCATCCGGTTTTTTTCTGATTCTTGCCGATCATCAGCCGATAGAGGAGCCAAATGATTATCATGGTTTTCTTGTAAGAGCTTCTGATCTGCAAAATAAGGAAAATGCTGTTTCTTCGGATAATGCTTTTTCGGCTAATACATGGTCTGCCGATTTTTGCTTTGAAGGAAAGGATGTGCGCAGTGCGGATGATTTTTTCTATCAGCCATATTATATAGCTATGAAAAATATCAATGTGGATGTGAAAGAGCTGGGTTATTGGTCAAAGGCGTTTGTACCGGAAGATGATCCGGCGGATGATGGCAGCAGGATCACTTATTCGGTTCCTTTAGTATACGGCGGGGCTGTCTACGGTGTAATGGGAATTGAGATCAGCACGAGCTCTTTAAGCTCTTATATGCCGGTCGGAGATTTAAACGGTGATCTCAATGGCGGCTATGCTCTGGTCATCCGGACAGATGATAATAAATATGAAAAGGTGCAGGGATATGGAACCCTTTGTGATTCTGTGCTTGAGCCGGGAGGCAGCGGTATCATGACACCGGCCTTTGGAAAACAGCTATACAAGGTCAAAGATGCAAAGGCAGGAGAACAGGATATCTATGCGATCATAAAGCCATTGGAGCTTTATGATAATATTGTGCCCTATGATAAAACTTCATGGGCATTGTGTGGTTTTATAACAGAAGAATCCATTTATGGAACGGAAAACAGCATTTTCCGGAATATGCTGTCAATCAGTGCCGGGAGTCTGGTGATTGCGGTAATGTTGGTTTATGTAATGGCGCATTCTGTTGCCAGACCGTTTTATTCCCTGATTGAAAGTGTGCGTAACGGTGTGGAGGAAATCCATAATTTCAAGCCGACCGGGATTAAAGAAATCAATGAACTGCATGATGTTGTTGAAAAGCTTACGGACTCACAAAAGCTGGCGGAGCAGAAGCTGTTACAGGAAAAAGAACTATACCGTGTGGCAGTTGAAAGTACGCATGATGCTTTTTTTACGTACAATTGCAAGGAGCAGGTGTTGGAAATTATCCACAGCAATGGTCATGATGGCAGTTGGAATTGTAAGAAATATCCGGAATATATAAATGAGCTTTGTATTTATCCCGCTGACCGCCAGAGGGTGTTTACGGAAATAAAAGAGGGGAGTGGGGAATTCAACATTGATTTTAGATTAAGAGAGACGGTGGAAGAGGAATACAAATGGGTCAATCTGCATGGAAGCATTGTAATGGATGAAAATGGAGAACGCAGTCAGATTATAGCCTGTATTCACAATATCAATGAGAGGAAGCTTTTGGAGGAATCTCAGATGAACCGGGAAATGTATGATCCGATTACCGGCTTTTACAGGTTTGGCTATGGTATGAAGCAGCTGCAACAGGGATATCGGGGATGTCAGAAGGGTGTGCTGGCACTTTTGGATATTTGTCAGTTTGCCTATATCAATGAAGAATATGGGCTTGTTTTTGCGGATATTATCATGGAGCAGCTTGCCAAGATTCTGAAGGAGAAGGGCACGGAAGCGGGCTGTGAGAATGTTGTTTATGTCAGAGCCGGAGCAGCCAAGATCCTGGTCTGGTATCCGCTTAAGGATATTACCAATATAAAAGGGCTGATGGGTATGGTTCATAAGAAATTCCATGCGCTTATCCATGAAGATTATCTGGATCTGGACTTTTTGTGTGCACTGGTTAAAACCAATGCGGAGCTGTCTTTTGCAGGAGCGATCGGATGTGTGAAAAGGACGATGAACCTGTTGCAGAAGAGTGATGAAAAAGATGGTGTATACCATGAGACATATCAGGGCCGGATCGTGGATGAAAAGAGTGTTGTGCTGGAGGAATATACATCCCTGACACAGCTTCGGCAGATGAGTATTACCAATATTGCATTCAATATGTTTGACCGTAGCGCTGATTTTTATGCGGGATTTGATCTGCTTGCCTTAAAACTGCATGAACAGTATGGGCTGTCCAATCTTGTCGTTACAGAGTTTGACCGGGAGCTTCTGGTAAGCAGCAGTGTGTATGTATGGAAAAAAACAGAAACATATCGTCATTGGAATGGTATTGTACAATGTACTGAAATGGAATACCAGAATTTCCTTCAGACCGAAAATCTGCAAAATGCCCAGCCGATCACGAAAAGGCTGCAGGATGAGACGTTATTTGGCAGATATGCGGAAGACACGGTCGGTATGGTGTTCCGTATGCATGATAACGGGGAATATTCGGGAAGTGTATTCTTTATCGGTATTCCGGAAAGTCAGTTGGAGAATGAAAGCAGACGCAAAAATTTTGACGAACTGACCTCCATTATCCAGAATCGTATTAATATGCAGAAGCATGATCTGTCAGCCCGTGCCAAATCGGATTTTCTGGCACGTATGTCCCATGAAATCCGTACCCCGATGAATGGTATTATCGGGATGACGGAAATTGCCTTAAAAGAAGGGCAGACGGAGGAAAAACGTCTGGAATGTTTAAAAAAGATTGATGGTGCATCCAACTATTTGCTGGGGATTTTGAATGATATTCTGGATATGTCCAAAATCGAGAGCGGCAAGATGAAGCTGATAGAAAAGCCATGTGATCTCAAAGCTGTTTTACAGGATCTGCAGTCCATCATCGAGTCCAAAATCCGCGAAAAACAGATTGTCTATGAGCAGGATATCCGACTGGTCCATGATTGGTTTATCTGTGACAGCCTGCGCATCAATCAGGTTTTGGTTAATTTCTTAAGCAATGCAGTCAAATATTCGGATGTAAAAGGGCAAGTGAAGCTTACTGTGATAGAAACGCCGGGAACAGATGAAAAGTCGGAATTATATTTTGAAGTGAAGGATAACGGTATCGGAATAGCTTTGGAAAATCAGAAGCTGATATTCCAAAGATTTGAACAGGCAGATGATTCGGAAAATGCAAGAAAGCAGGGAACCGGACTGGGACTTGCTATCAGCAGCCGTCTGGTACATATGATGGATTCGGAAATTCAGCTTGAAAGCAGTCCCAATAAAGGGAGTACTTTTTCTTTTGTGTTGAGACTTTCCCGTCTGTCAGATCAAAAGGATAAGGATACCGGGAAGAATCTGTCGGTGGAACTTTCGGGCAAACGTGTGCTCATAGCTGAGGACAACGAACTCAATATGGAAATTATCAAGACGATTCTGGAAAATGAGGGAATGCTTGTGGATGAGGCACATAATGGAAAAGAAGCAGTCGACAGGGTAAAAGCTTCTGAGGCTGGATATTATGATCTGATCCTGATGGATATTCAGATGCCGGTTATGGATGGTCTTGAGGCAACCGGCCAGATTCGTAAACTTGATCGTGCGGACAGCTGGAAGGTGCCGATCGTTGCCATGAGTGCCAATGCATTTGATGAGGATATCAGACGGTCCTTAACAAGTGGTATGAACGCTCATCTTTCCAAACCGGTTGATACAAAACAACTGAAAAGGCTGTTGGCAAAGATCTGGGCAGATGATGATTTTGATGCCAGAAAGAGTGTTGAGCTGTAGGATGATGTTTTATTTTGAGGATTCATGGATGATGATGATATCTTTTAATGCTAAAACGGTATCACGCTGTGGAAGAATAGACAGCCCGTCCCGCAGGATGAGATAAATCGTGATCTGTTCAGAATCCTCAACTTCCTCGACTGTTTTACCGGCATATCGCTGATCGACCGGTATTTCAGCAATTTCCTTGATATCCGTATCCTTCAGAGATGAGATACTGCTGTTTCGCTGATATTGCTCTACAAAACCGGCACTGATGATACCGGTTGGTATTGCCACAGCCCCCACACCGAGATAAGCTATGATGATGGCCATGATTTTTCCGAGGATGGTAACCGGATAAATGTCGCCGTATCCAACGGTAAGAAGTGTGGACATGCTCCACCAGATGCCGCTGAACGCATTGCGGAATACCAGAGGCTGTGCCTCATGTTCGACACTGTACATGCACAGGCTGCTTGCGAGCATCAGGATAACTACGATAAATACAGAAGACATGATCTGATTTCTTTTTTCGTACAATACGGTTGTGATGACATTGAACGAATCATATTTGGCATTCAGGCGGAACAGATGGAAGATTCTGGCAACCCGCAGCATACGGAAGATGACAAAGCCGGATAAGAAGAAGAGCGGGATGATCGTCAGGATGTCAATAATGCCATCAAAGGATAAAACAAAACGAAGCCTGGCACGAGCCCGGCTTAAATCAGGGTAGAGATAATCAGCAGTCCAGCATCTGAGAATGTATTCCACACAGAAAATTGCCAGTGTGATACATTCTATGATGTGGAACAGGGGTGTAAATGCCGACAATTCGGTAAATGTCTGTAAAAAAGTAGTCAGAATATTTAACAGAATGACAACCGTAATAAAGATATCAAAAAAACGGCTGAACTGATTACTTTTGTCTCCGATCTGGATGATGTTAAAAATCCTTCGCTTCACAAAAAATCCCCTTTAAAATACAGTGTGTATCGTTTTGCTCATATACGTTGCTTTTTATTTTAACATAGAATCGGAATGTTTTAAATATTTACCCTGAAAGTATCTGGCAACACAGACTAATGAGGTGATGATCCATGTCAGGCCTGTTGTTACCCAGATGCCCCAGAAGCCGAGGAATGGAATATGGCACAGTAACGGTGCCAGCAAAATACGGCACAGCACCTCCGTCAGTCCGTTGATCATTGCAAAGCCTGCGTCACCACAGCCATTTAAAAGTGCTCGCGGAACATAGATCATGCCAAGGGCAAAATAGCAGAGGCTGGTAATTTTTAAGGAATCGGCTGCGACGCTTATGACATCGGGATCCTTTAAAAAGATCTCAACAATGGGTTTTCCGAGCAGATAAAAGACCGGAATGAGAGCCAGACTGAATACGAGCACCATAAGTGTGGACTGCCGGAAACCGCTTTTTACACGGTCATATTTGCCCGCACCAACATTTTGTCCGGTATATGTAGTAACAGCCATGGCAAGGGAACCGTAAGGCTGTTGTACAATCTGCTCAATTCGACCGGTAATGGTGTAGGCTGCCATGATGGTGTCACCAAAGGAGTTGACAACGCCCTGAAGTGCCATGCAGGATATTGCGATCATGGAATTCTGGAAGGCAACCGGTATTCCCAGCTTGAAAGACTGGATGATTATGTTTTTCTGAGGCTGCAGTTCTTCTCTGGTCAGGCGGAAATAAGAAACCTTTTTGTAGGCATAAATCAGGCATGTGACCGCTGAAACAATCTGAGCAATGATGGTAGCAAAGGCTACGCCGAAAACACCCCATCTGAAAATCAGGACAAAGACCAGATCCAATACAACATTGATGATACTTGCCACAATCAGGAAATACAGAGGAGTCCGGGAATCTCCCAATGCTCTTAATATAGCTGATATACCGTTGTAAAGGGCAATGCCGATAATGCCGATACAGGTTGTTCTCATATAAAGAATGGAATCGGCAATGATATTGTCAGGTGTTGCCAAAAGCCTGAGCAGGGCAGGGGCCGTCAGATATCCGATGATACTTACGACAATGGAAGTTGAAATCAGTACGTAAAAAGAATTCGCAATGGTATTACGGACATTTATTTCATCTCTGGCACCAAAATACTGCGAAACGATGATGCCGATACCGATGGCGAGACCGGAGCTTAATGAGAAAAATAAAAAACTCATGGAGCCGCAGGTGCCGACTGCTGCAACCGCCTCTTTACCGACAAAATTGCCCACTACGATCGAATCTACCATATTGTATAATTGCTGGAACAGATTTCCGACAAGCAGTGGAAGAGAAAAAAATAAAATATGTCTTGCAGGACTGCCGGTGGTCATGTCAGTTACGTTTTTATCGGTTGTTTTTTTCATTGTTGTTGCGATTTCGGATGTCATTTTAAATCTTTCCTTTTTTCTTCTTTTCTTCTTTTTCTTTTTATCCTTTTTTATTTTTGCTTTTTGCTGTATATATTGAGCGTATATCGAGCGATATATTGAGCGGACTGCTGATATTTGTTGGTGTTGCATATCACGCTGTTGTGCGGGGAGTTGCGTATGCTGTTGCGCGGGGTGTTGCGTATGCTGTTGCGCATACTGTTGCGTATGCTGTTTCCCATGCTATTGCGTATGTTGCTGCGCATGTTATTGTATATGCTGTTGCCTCGCTGTTACGCATGTTGTTGCTACGCTGTTGCCTGTGTTATATTTTTAGTCTTTATCGGACTGATCGGATTCGTATTTTCAATAGATTTATAACATGAGTATGCACTTTGTCAAGCGATCTTTTGATTTTATTTTAAATAAATGAAAAAAGTCAAAATTGTCCATAAAAATCGTCAAATAAATATCTGTTTTTAACCATTGGAAGTTGTTACAATGAACCACGGTAAATGAAAAACACACATGCAGAATACACATGCAGAGCGGATTGACCCTGATATCTACGCCCTGATATACACGCGCTGATATACACACGCTGATATCCACGAATTGCTCCGCTGCAAAGCAGCTTTCGCAATTCTCAAACATTCGAAATTCGCAGATTTACTGCGTAAATCGCTACTTTCTCATGTTTGGCGGGTCCCAAGTTCAAAAGTCTTATCGTGCAAGCACGAACGACTTTTTGACCTTTTGACCCTGATATCAGCATAATGATAGAAAGATGTAAGAAGGAGGAAAAACAATGGAAGCAATTAAGATGATAAAGAAAAGTGAACAGAAAAACGGACAGAAAAGTGGACAGAAAAGTGGACAGATGCAGATGGATATGACAACAGGCTCCTGCGCAAAAGCAATCCTGTTTTTTGCAATCCCGCTCTTTCTGAGTAATTTATTCCAACAATTTTATAATCTTGCAGATACTGCGATCGTAGGACATATTTTAGGCGATCATGCATTGTCTGCAGTTGGCTCGGTCAGCACGATTTACGGAGTATTGACTGTTTTTTGTTTTGGACTTACCAGTGGTTTTTCCATCCTTCTGTCCCAATACTTTGGAAGCAATGATGAGAAAAGCCTGAAAAAAGGTATTGCCGCATCGGTTGTGTTATCCTTTGCATCGGCAGGAATTTTAAGTGTGGCAAGCGCGGTTTTTATGAAACCGATCATGAGAGCCATTCATGTGTCTGATACACTGTTTGATGATGCTTATACTTATATTATGATCATTACAGTTGGTCTGGTTGTCAATGTTGCGTACAATCTGCTTTCATCCGTATTGAGATCCGTTGGCAACAGCAAGACACCGTTATTATTTTTGACAATATCCTCCTTTTTAAATATCTTTCTGGATATTTTGTTTATCAAAGGATTTGGATGGGGAATAGCCGGCGCTGCATATGCAACCGTTTTGGCGCAGGCTGTTTCGGCTGCTTTGTGTTTTGGCTATATTGCAGTAAAGTGCCGCGAACTGATACCGCATAAAGAAGATTTCGTAGTGCAGAAGGAGTATTACCGGAAGCTGATTTCCTATGGCTCATCCATGGCACTTATGTATACAATTGTAAATATCGGAAGTCTGATCTTACAAATCGGTATCAATGGCCTTGGAACAGACGTGGTTGCTGCACACATTACAGCGAGAAAGATTTCAGAATTGTTTATGATGCCCGGATCTACCGTGGCCGGTGCGCTTGCCACCTTTACCAGCCAGAATTATGGGGCAGGATTTAACGATCGTATTAAAAATGGAGTAACGATCAGCTGTGCGGTAATGCTTGTCTGGTCAACGATTGCAACCTTGATCGTATATCTGTTTGGACCGTATCTGGTGCGGATGATCACAGGAAATGTTGATCAGGGAATTATTGATATTGCAGTCCGATATCTACGCATCAATCTTCCGTATTATTATGCATTGTCTGCACTGCTTTTGTTCCGCAATGCATTGCAGGGCATTTCCCACAATGGATTTACATTAGTTGCAAGTATTTTTGAAATGCTCGGAAAAATAATAACCGTAGCTTTCTTTGTAAAACCGTTTGGATACACAGCCATTTGTTATAGCGAACCGATCACCTGGATCATCTGCTGCGTTCCGGTCACAATTGCTCTGTGGCATTATCTTTATGCCGGTTCTTTCGAAAAACCGATGCTGTTACGCCGTATTTCTCGAAAAAGATCTTATTAAAGTGCTTGGGATTGGTAAATCCGTTATTTTCCATAATGGTCTGAATAGTTAAATCCGTATTTAATATTTCATGGGCGGCTGCTTTTAGCCGGATTGCATACACGTAATCCATAAAAGTGACGCCCATATATTTTTTGAAAAAACGTGAAAAATATTCCGGGTTTAATGCTAAAAGGCCGGCTCCCTGCTGGAGCGTAATCGGCTCTTTATAATGTTCATCTACATAATCGGCAATACAGGCGAGACGTTCCATATATTTCTGACTATTGATAGCTTCTTCTTCTGAAATCAGTGTTGAGTAATTGCAAAACAGAATATCTAAAAAGGGAAAGAGAAGACTGTAGTAGGTCAGTTTGCAGCTTTTCTTTGCCCGGGGAGTGACGGTGTTGGTTTCGTTGCTGATGGTTGTGTTGTTGCCGGTTGTGTTGTTGATGGTTGCGTTGTTGATCGTTGCGCTGTTGATGGTTGTGTTGCTGCCGGTTGCGCTGTTGATGGTTGTGTTGTTGTCGGCTGCGCTGTTGTCAGTGACTTGGTTATTATCCAGATTTTGGTTTTCGTACCTGTAAACATGTATATCTGCATCTGAGTATTTCTGACATAGAAGATAAAGCTTATTTAATAAGGATGACATTTCTGCCTGATGCGTAATATGATTTTGCATATTGCTACATACATACGGAATTCTGGTCCTATCCATATCCAGAACGTACTGTTTCAAAAAAATATACGGAATTTGAATCAGTAGATACTTGATATTTTCAGAAGTATAGGTCGCATGAACCACATTTCTATCCACAATACAGAAATCATTGCTCAAAAGCTTGTCCTGCCTATCCCCTACAAAAGACAACAAAGATCCTTCATATATATATATGATTTCAATACTCTCGTGCCAGTGCGGCGGATTGTAGGTGGGATGATCAAGCTGAATCTGGCTGTAGCGCATGTTCAGTTCGGGATTGATCCGGATGATCTCATGGCTTGGCTGATTTGACGGATTTGGTTTAGCTGGTTGATTTGGTTGTTTTTGTTGACTGGTCTGATCTGTATAGTGCATAATCTACCTCCGTAAGCAGAGTGAGAGCTAATAAAATTTGGTATAATTGGTTAATGTTGGTATATTCGTTACATGGTATTTTCTTTATATTATAGTATATCTTGATATCGGGGTCAAAAGGTCAATAAGTCGTTCGCGCTCGCAGTGTTTGTGCTTGCAACGTTCATGCTTGCACGATAAGAACTTTGAACTTGGAACCCACCAAACATGAGAAAGTAGCAATTTGCGCAGTAAATCAGTGAATTTTGAATATATGTAACGATAAAATAAAGATATAAAAAGTAGAGCCGTCAGGGTGAAAATCAAGAAAACATAGAAAAAAGCCCAATCGACAGAGAGCCGTCAGGGCGAAAATCAAGAAAATCTAGAAAAAAACCCAATCGACAGAGAGCCGGCAGGGCGAAAATCGAGAAAATCTAGAAAAAAGCCCAATCGACAGAGAGCTGTCAGGGCGAAAATCAAGAAAACATAGAAAAAAACCCAACAAGCAGAGAGCCGGCAGGGCGAAAATCAAGAAAACATAAAAAAAAGCCCAACAGGCAGAGAACCAGCAGGGCAAAAATCAAGAAAACATAGAAAAAAGCCCAACAAGCAGAGATCCGGCAGGGCAAAAATCAAGAAAATATAAGAAAAAACCCAGCAAAACTTCATTTCCACGTCAGAAAACAACAGGTACATACGAATTAAAGGTATCAGGAGGTGATTATAGTCGTGAAAATTACAGAGGACAATTTTGTGGAACAGCTGAAGAAACACAATGAGCAGGCATTGGTTTATGTGATAGATACTTATGGATGGGTATTAAAAACAGTTGTGAAGAGACAGATGTCGACACTTGAATATTTATGGGACGATTGCATGAATGATACGCTTTTGGCGGTTTGGAATAATATCGACAGTTTCCGGCCGGAAAAAAATGAATTCCAAAACTGGCTTGCCGGTGTATGTCGTTTTAAAGCACTTACTTATGTAAGAAAATACATTCAGAGTTCCAAAGAAGATCCGGTAGAACAAATGCCGGAATGGAAGGATGAAAAAGCAGAAAAGGAATTTTTGCAAAAGGAATATGAAGAAGAGGTCGAAACCATCTTATCTTATTTAAAAGAAGAGGATGCCAGAATTTTCCGGATGATCTATCTGCAGGATATGACCATGGACGAGGTATCAGAAAAGATGCAGATGAGCAAGACTGTGATTTATGGCAGAATCAGCCGGGGAAAGAAACAGATAAGACGCAGTTTAGTGAGAAATGAGGTATAAGATATGGCAAAATTATATGAAATGTGCAATGAAATCAATTCGGATGAGATTTTGTCCGACAGAGAAGATCTGACAAAGGAAGAAAAAGATAAATTACTTGCTGATTTTAAGGAAGGTAAGGATACCGGACACCAATATGGCAAAAATAAGAAACAGAAAAAAACGTGGAGCAGTTATATTGGAAAGGCAGCCGTGGCTGCGGCACTGGCTATTCTGATCGTGCCAAATGTTTCTGCCAATGCAGCGTATGCTATGGCGCAAATTCCGCTGTTGGGAAATGTGATCAAAATGATTACGGTCCGGGAATATAATTATGACAGTGATCGTTTTGAGGCCAATATTAAAGAAGCAAAGCTTGTAAGTGAAGAAAATGAAACGGCCGGACAGGATCCGGATGTGAAGAAAAAAACAGATGCTTCCATCCAGACTATCAATGAAGATATACAGTCTATGACAGACCGTCTGATCAGACAGTTTGAGGCGGACGTTGAATTGGATGAAAGCTATGGCGGTGTTTATGTCAATCCTGAGGTTATTACCGATACGGATACCTGGTTTACAGTACGTATTACAGTAACACAGGTGGCAGGCAGCGGAACAGAGTACCAGTATTTTTACCACATCGACAAGACAACCGGGGAAATTGCAACGCTTAAGGATTTGTTTAAAGAGGGTGCCGATTATAAGACAGCTATCAGCGATGATATCAAAAAGCAGATGCGCAAGCAGATGGATGAAGATGAAAATGTTATGTACTGGCTCGATGATGAGGATATGCCGGAATGGAATTTTAAATCCATTAAGGATGATCAGAATTTCTATCTGGATAGTAACGGACAGATTGTAATCTGCTTTGATGAATATGAGGTCGCTCCGGGTTGTATGGGACTGGTGCAGTTTACTATTGATCCGGATGCTGTTGCTGATATTCTGAAATGATCATTGAAAAAGAACGATTAAAAAAGAACAATTGCAAAAGAACAATTGCAAAAGAACAATTGCAAGAGAACGATTGCAAAAGAACAATTGCAAGAGAACAATTGCAAAAGAACAATTGCAAAAGATGATTGGAAAATAGGACTGTAAACAGAATAAGAAAAACTGTATAAAATGCTCTTGATATGTTTGTGGACGGGCTGTGTATTTCATTGATGGATGATGTGTACAGAACTTATGCCGACCACCGTATTGAGGGCATTTCACCTGCTGTCCATGATTATCTTGTCAGAGAAGTCTGAAATGAAGAACATCCAAAGCAAAAGCATCAAAGCAAAAGCATCCAAAGCTGTATTTCGTGTTGTAAAAACAAGAAAAATAATGTAAAATGGATTCATCGTGGTTTTAGCAAATATAACGAATAATCAATGGGGGTAAAGCAATGGATATTAGAGATTTTGTTGACCTTGAAGAATTGGAGGAAATGCAGGAAGCATGGGCAAAAGCGACCGGTATGGCAGCTGTTTTTACAGATGCAGACGGCAATTATCTTACCGGTGAAGCCAATTTTACCAATTTTTGCGCAAAGCTTACCCGCGGGACTCCGGAAGGGCTTCGCAGATGTATTGACACAGATCAGCACGGACTGGAAAAGGCCGGTATTGAAAAGGGCTGTTATTCTTGCCATGCGGGATTGATGGATTTTGCTTATCCGATCGTCATTCATGCAACCGGAGAAACTGTCATGACAGCTGTTGGCGGACAGGTAAGACCCTCCGATGAAGAGCTTAATGAGGAAAAATTCCGCAAAATCGCCAATGAAATCGGTGTTGACGAGAAGAAATATCTGGAAGAATTGCAGAATGTTACAGTTATGCCCAGGGAAAAAATCGAGGCATGCGCAAATCTTCTGAGTATTGTAATTGATAGTTATGTCAACCAAAAGTACACAGAATACATCGAAAACAAAAAGATGTCTGTTTTTTCAGCAGACCTGGATAAGATCAACGGTGTTATCGACCGGATCGAGGACAATTCCAAGAAGCTTACCAAGATAGCATCCAAACAGGGAATTTTGGCACTCAATTCCGCAATCGAAGCTGCAAGGCTTGGTACCGCAGGAGCTTCTTTCAGTATTCTGGCCAAGCAGGAAAGTGATCTTTCCAAGCAGAGTGGTGAGATTTATGCCCAGATCGGCGATGATATCGCAATCATTTCCGAAGCTGTTAATGAGATGAATTACGCTTCCGAAAATAACGGAGATGTTGCTCCCGAGGTTAATATCAAAGAACTGCTATAGCAGGTACTATACCAATGAAATATAGGAAGAAGCAACATGAAAAAATTTATAAAAGAGTTTAAAGAGTTTGCGTTAAAGGGAAATGTCATGGATCTGGCCATTGGTGTTATCATCGGTGCTGCATTTCAAAGCATCGTTGCTGCCTTAACAGACAGTTTTATCAATCCGTTGATTGCCGTCTGCACAGGTGGAGCCAATTCCGACGGCGTGGTGATCGGTGGCACATTTGTAATCAATGGTGTCGTTTTTGATTATGGTTCTTTTATTACGGCTGTTGTTAATTTTTTGATCATGGCTTTTATTTTGTTTATGATGATGAAAGCGGTCAACAAGATGATGACAGTGGGGAAAAAGCCGGAGGTAAAAGAAAAAACTACAAAAATCTGCCCTTATTGTCAGAGTGAAATCTCCATTAAGGCAGTAAAATGTCCTCATTGTACATCAGATCTTACTACAGAGGATAAATAAAAAAATCAGAGGTATTTTCATGAAAAAGAAACTATTATGCTTAATGCTTGCTTGTACTATGACTTTAGGTCTTGTAGCATGCGGAAGTAAAGGAAACGAAGAAGCAACAGACGAATCAGCAGTTGAAGACACCGTTGTAGTGGAAGATGCTGCGCAGGACGGAGCTGAGGAAGAAACTCCTGCAGCTGAAGAGGAAAGCAAACCGGGATATTACCGCAGTGAGCTTACCAATGAGTGGATTGATGAATCGCTTGTCAACCAGCGCCCGCTGGCTATCATGGTGGATAATGAATTATATGCACTTGATCATTATGGCACATCGACAGCCGACATTGTTTATGAAATGATGAACAGTACACAGAATGGCAGGATTACCCGTTTTATGTGTATCGTCAAAGACTGGAAAAACATTGAACGTTTCGGAAGTATCCGAAGTACACGTACGACCAATTTACAGATTGCACCCGAATACAATGCCGTTGTTATCCATGATGGCGGTCCGTTCTATATTGATGCATTCTTGAAAAATCCTTATTTACAGCATATCAGCGGTGGCTTTGCTCGTATTGAAAACGGCAAGGCAAGAGAGTTTACCGAATATGTTACCAACAGCGGAAACTCAGGAATTGAAAGCAAGATGGCAGCAGCCGGAATTGATGAAAATTACACACAGTATTATCAGGGCGGTTCTCACTTCCAGTTTGCAAGCGAGTCCAATCCGGTTGATTTATCCACAGCTTCCGATGCCATTGACTGCAATAATATCGCATTGCCCTTCCAGCACAATTCTTCCAAGCTGGAATATATGCCCGAGACAGGGACATATCGTTATTCAGAATACGGCAAAGAATATATTGATGCTTTAAATGGCAATCATATGGAATTTAAAAATGTCATTATTCAGGAATGTACTTTTGAACAGTATGATGATCATGGTTATATGAATTACTTTGTGACAAGACCGGGTGGAATGCATGGCTATTATATCACTGATGGTAAAGCCATTCCGGTTACCTGGACCAAGCCTGATGAATGCACCAAGACACAGTTCTACGATGCCAACGGCAACGAGATTGTTGTCAATACAGGTAAGACCTATATTGCAATTGTTCCTTCTGATGTATGGGATGATCTTGTGATCAAATAATTGTCTGATTATCTGAATATAGGATTTTGTGACCGGTAATAAAAAGCAGTTGTAAAAACAGTTGTGAAAGCAGTTGTGAAAACAGTTGTAAACAGTTGCGAAATTAAGATTGACAAATGAATATTCTTGTGTAATTATATGTTTGTATGAGCGTTAAGAATAAATACGCAAATATACGCCCTTTAGTAAGCCAACGGACAGGCGGGGCAATTGCCGAGGGTGGCCTTATGCCACATTATTGATATCATAACTTGTTAAGTAGTCAATAAGAAAGACAATATATTTGTTTTCGTTATTCCGGATAGGTTCATACCCGAAATGTTAAAATGAGAGACTAAGGCAGGTATTGATTTCAATACCTGCTTTTTTGCTGCAATTTTGTCGCAATAAAAAGATTACTGGATTTGCTTTAAACTGACTGGTATGAAATGATATGACGGTATGAAAAGATATATGACGGCATGAAAAGATATGACGGTATAAAAAGATATATGATGATATGAAAAGATATGATATAAAGAGGAAAAAAGATGGATCTGGAAAGACAAAAAAAGGCGCCGATCTATGAGGCCCTTGAAAAATTCAGAAAAAAGCGTGTGGTTCCGTTTGATGTACCGGGACACAAGCGTGGAAGAGGCAATCCGGAGCTGGTTGAATTGTTGGGAGAAAAATGTGTCAATCTGGATGTCAATTCGATGAAGCCGTTGGATAATCTGTGCCATCCGGTGTCGGTTATAAAAGAGGCGGAAGAGCTTGTGGCCGATGCATTTGGCGCTGAACACGCATTTTTAATGATAGGTGGCACGACTTCAGCGGTGCAAAGCATGGTGCTTTCCGTATGCAAGGCGAATGACAAGATTATTTTACCGAGAAATGTACATAAAAGTGTGATCAATGCCCTGATCTTATGTGGTGCAACACCGATTTATGTGGAACCGAAGGTTAATGAACGGATTGGTATTGCGCTGGGTATGGAAATCGATTCTTTCGTCAGGGTGATTGAGGAAAATCCAGATGCGGTAGCGGTATTGGTCAATAATCCAACCTATTATGGCATCTGTTCGGATCTGAAAAAAATTGTGGAAGTCGCACATAGTCATGGACTTCGCGTACTGGCTGATGAGGCACATGGGACGCATCTGTATTTTGGAGAAGATCTTCCGGTAAGTGCCATGGCAGCCGGGGCTGATTTTGCGGCAGTTTCCATGCATAAGTCGGGAGGCAGTCTGACACAAAGCTCTGTATTACTGACGAGTCAGGGTGTAAATGCAGACTATGTCCGTCAGATTATCAATCTGACCCAGACGACGAGTGCGTCCTACCTGCTGCTCTCCAGTCTGGATATATCCAGACGCAATCTGGCCTTGCGGGGAAGAGAATCATTTGCGGCTGTAGTAAAGATGGCTGAGTATGCAAGGAATGAGATCAATGCGATTGGAGGATATTATGCTTACAGCAAGGAGCTGGTTAACGGAACAAGTGTTTATGATTATGATGTGACCAAGCTTTCCGTACATACGCAGGGGATAGGACTTACCGGTATTGAGGTTTATGATCTGCTGCGTGATGAATATGATATCCAGATTGAGTTTGGAGATATCGGCAACATTTTAGCCTATATTTCCATTGGCGACAGGATCCGGGATATTGAACGTCTGGTAGGTGCCTTAGCTGACATCAAGAGATTATATGAAAGAGACGGCAGTGATCTGGTAAGCGGCGAATATATCCAGCCGGATGTTGTTATGAGCCCGCAGACTGCATTTTATGCAAATAAAGAATCTGTTCCGATCCGGCAGACAGATGGCATGATCTGTGCGGAGTTTGTTATGTGTTATCCGCCGGGAATACCGATTTTGGCACCGGGAGAGCGGATTACAAAAGAAATCATTGATTATATCCTGTATGCCGGAGAAAAAGGCTGTTCACTTCAGGGTACGGAAGATCCAAAGGTCGCATACCTGAAGGTAATAAAGGATACAATTGGAGGGTGAAAAATGGAAATGTGGTTTTCCGAAATGCATACGCCAAATGTGAAAATATCCATCCGGATAGACAGACAGCTTTACAGCGGACAAAGCGATTATCAGAGAATCGATGTTTTTGATTCGACGGAGCTTGGACGTTTTGTGACATTAGATGGAAGTATTATTTTTTCGCAGGCGGATGAATTTGTCTACAATGAAATGGTAACGCATGTTCCCATGAGCGTGCACCCGCAGGTAAAAAAGGTACTTATCATTGGCGGAGGTGACGGTGGTGTTGCAAGAGAATACTGTCGGTATCCTGAAATCGAAGCAATTGATGTTGTAGAACAGGATGACATGTTTGTAGATGTCTGCAGACAGTTTTTTCCGGAAACCGCCAAAGGATTTGAGGATGAAAGAGTCAATATTTTTTATGAGGACGGATTAAAGTTTTTGCGCAAAAAGATCAATGAATACGATATTATCGTCAATGATTCCACAGATCCGTTCGGACATACGGAGGGGCTTTTTACCAAGGAGTTTTACGGTAACTGCTATAAGGCATTGAAGGACGACGGAATCATGGTCTATCAGCATGGCAGTCCGTTTTATGATGAGGATGAGGTTGCCTGCCGCAATATGCACAGAAAGGCATACCGGAGCTTTCCGATAAGTCGTGTATATCAGGCGCATATCCCGACCTGCCCATCCGGGTACTGGCTTTTTGGATTTGCCTCCAAAAAGTACCATCCGCTGTCGGATTTTAAACCGGAGCGTTTTAATGACAGAAAAATGCATACAGATTATTATACAACCAATTTGCATATGGGAGCATTTATGCTGCCCAAATATGTGGAAGATTTATTAGAGGAGGAAGAAGCATGAGTAAATTATTGATTATCGGATGTGGCGGAGTAGCACAGGTAGCTATCAAAAAATGCTGTCAGAACAGTGAGGTCTTTACAGAGATCTGCATAGCAAGCCGCACCAGGGAAAAATGTGACGCGTTGAAAAAAGAGCTGGATACATGGACAGACACAAAGGTCACAACAGCAAAAGTTGATGCCGACTGCACGGATGAAGTGATTGCCCTGATCAGGGAATACCAGCCGGATGCCGTGCTCAATGTTGCGCTTCCCTATCAGGATCTTACCATTATGGATGCCTGTCTGGCATGCAAGGTTTCCTATATTGATACGGCCAATTATGAGGCAGAGGATACCAATGATAAAGCATGGCGGGCTGTATATGAAGCAAGATGCAAAAAACTTGGTTTTACCGCATATTTTGACTATTCATGGCAGTGGGCATATCAGGAAAAATTTAAGGAGGCAGGGATTACGGCACTTCTCGGAAGCGGATTTGATCCCGGCGTGACCAGTGTTTATAGTGCATATGCGCTCAAGCATTATTTTGATGAAATTGAGACAATTGACATTTTAGACTGCAACGGCGGCGACCATGGCTATCCCTTTGCCACCAATTTCAACCCGGAAATTAATTTGCGCGAGGTTTCAGCGCCGGGTTCTTATTGGGAAAATGGAAAATGGATTGAGGTTGCACCGATGTCTATAAAGAGAGAATACAATTTCCCGCAGGTCGGTCAGAAGGACATGTATTTACTTCACCATGAGGAAATCGAATCTCTGGCAAAAAATATTCCCGGCATAAAGCGTATCCGGTTCTTTATGACATTTGGACAGAGCTATCTGACACATATGAAATGTCTGGAAAATGTCGGAATGTTAAAGACAGAGCCGATTGATTTTGAAGGACATAAGATTGTTCCGATCCAGTTTTTAAAGGCTTTATTACCGGATCCGGCATCTTTGGGACCGCGTACCGTCGGAAAAACCAATATCGGATGTATCTTCCATGGTAAAAAGGATGGAAAAGAAAAGACCATCTATATTTACAACGTATGCGATCATCAGGAGTGCTATAAGGAGGTCGGCTCTCAGGCTATTTCCTATACAACCGGTGTTCCTGCCATGATCGGTGCCATGATGATTTTGACAAAGACCTGGTCCGGAAGCGGCGTTTTCAATGTAGAGGAATTTGATCCGGATCCGTTTATGGATGCTTTAAATAAATGGGGACTTCCATGGGTTGTTGAGGAAAATCCGGAAACTGTGGAGTAAGAACTATCTTTTGGTTTATATCATAACATTGTGACAATGAAGTAATAAAACAGTAAAAAACAATGGCTGACACAGTGCCTGAAATAACAGACAAAATAGCAGACAAAACAGCAGGTAAAGCAACGGATAAAATGACAAATAAGACAGTAGATATGACAATGATTAAAACGGCCGATAAAGCATCAGATGCGGAATTTGACAATCAGCTAAAACAACTAAATACGCCCTGTTATATTATTGACGAGAAAAAGTTAAAAGATAATTTAACTATCTTAAAGGGTGTGAAACAGGATACGGGATGCCATATTTTACTGGCACAGAAGGCATTTTCCTATTATCCGGCATATCCGTTGATCGGTTCCTATATCAGCGGGACTACAGCAAGCGGTCTGTATGAGGCAAGGCTTGGTTACGAAGAGATGAAGAAAAAATGCCCGGAGGCTGAAAATCATGTGTTCTGTCCCGGTTTTAAGGAATGTGAAATGGATATGCTGGATACATGGTGCGATCATCTGGTGTTCAATTCCCTTTCCCAATATGAAAAGCTCCATTCTCTGTGCCGCAATGCAAGCATCGGACTACGTATCAATCCGGAATGTTCGACACAGGAGGGTCATGATATTTATGACCCCTGTGCTCCGTATTCGAGACTTGGCATCACGGCGGATAAGCTATATAAAAGCTATCCGGATGCCTTGCCAAAGGATGTGGAAGGACTGCATTTTCATACGCTCTGCGAACAGAATGCAGATGCTCTTTTTACGACCCTGCAGGCAGTTGAGGAGAAGTTTGGCAGGTATCTTACACAGATAAAGTGGCTCAATTTTGGAGGAGGACATCACATAACAAGGGCTGACTATGATCTGGCTTTGTTGAAAAAAAGCATTTTATACATACAAAATAAATATGATGTCCGCGTGTATTTAGAGCCCGGAGAGGCTGTTGCTCTGAATGCCGGATATTTTGTTGCAGAAGTCGTGGATATTGTAAATAACGGTATGGATATCCTGATTTTGGACGGATCGGCAGCCTGTCATATGCCGGATGTTTTGGAGATGCCGTACAGACCCCCGCTTCGTGACAGTGGTATGCCGGGGGAGAAAAAGCACACCTACCGGTTGGCCTGTTCAACCTGCCTCGCGGGAGATGTCATCGGGGATTATTCATTTGACCGAAAGCTTCAAATTGGAGACAGGCTGATATTTGAGGACATGGCAATCTACTCCATGGTAAAAAATAACACCTTTAATGGAATGCCACTGCCGGATATTGTGTACCGGAAAGAGAATGGTGAGATGGTGCTTCAAAAGGGATTTGGATATCATGATTTTAAAGAACGGCTTGGGTGAAATCCGGCCAGAAGAATCCGTGTTATCAGATATAACGAAAATGTGCGGACAGGAAGGATATATCCTGATATACGGATATTGCAGAAAGGAAAAGCATGATGATAACAGGTGATTTTAAAATGCGTATGCCGGCAGAATTCGAGCCACATGATGGTTGTGTCATGATCTGGCCGACCAGACCGGGCTCGTGGATTTATGACGGTAGTGACGCAAAACGGACGTTTTCTGAAATAGCAGATTGTATTGCCGGAAGCGAGCACCTATTTATGTTAACCGACATAGATCATCTGAAAGAGGCTGAGTCGTGGTTGTCACAAAAAGAGAACTACACAAATATGACATTGCTGACAATAGAAAGTGATGATGCCTGGGCGAGAGATACGGGACCGACATTTGTGTTGGAAGATACAGGCACAAGATGTGGAATCAGCTGGAAATTCAACGCCTGGGGTGGGTCCTATAATGGATTGTACAAGCATTATGAAAAAGATGACAGGCTTGCTGAAGGCTTCTGTTCTGCCATAGGAGAAAAGGTGGTGCGGGTGTCGGATTTTGTGCTGGAAGGCGGCTCTGTCCACACGGATGGGGAGGGCACAATCCTGACGACAGAGGCATGTCTGTTAAGTCCGGGACGCAATCCCAACCTGTCCAAAAAAGAAATAGAACAAGTGTTATGCAATTATCTGGGCGGTGAAAAAGTGATATGGCTGCCACATGGTATCTGGCAGGATGAGACAGATGAGCATATTGATAACATGTGTGCGTTTATAAAGCCCGGTGTAGTTGTTTTAGCCTGGACGGATGATGAAGAGGATCCGCAGTATGATTATTCAAAACAAGCATATGATATTTTATCTGCAACAACAGATGCGAGGGGAAGACACCCGGAGATCATAAAGCTTCCGATTCCCAAGAAGCCGGTCTGCATTACGCAGTATGAAGCAGATGGTTTTACATACGAAGAAGGGGAAGATCAAAGACAGACCGGTGAGAGACTGGCGGCAAGCTATGTCAATTTTTATATTTCAAATGACAGCATACTGGTTCCGCAGTTTGGCGATGAGCATGATGCGCTTGCGGTTGAGATTTTACAAAGTGTCAGCGGTAAGAGAGCGGTTGTGCCAATCATGGCAAGAAGCATTATCGTCGGCGGTGGAAATATACATTGTATTACACAGCAGATACCGAGTGCTGTAAAGAAAGATCAGATGAATAGTAGAACCTGCAAATAAAACGAAAAATTAAAATATGACTTAATATTAATGACGCTTAATGATGTTAGGGTCAAAAGGTATTTTGCCCCTGATTTGATATCAGAGAGGACAAACAGACAGGGAAAATAAGGAGAAAACGATGGAACGAATCATCACAGCCGCAGCCATCCAGATGCAGATGAGCCGGAACATAGAGGATAATATTGATAAGGCAGACAGAATGGTAAGGAAGGCCGCAAAAGAGGGTGCTCAGGTTATTTTACTGCCGGAGCTTTTTGAAAGACCGTATTTTTGTCAGGAAAGATGTTATGACTATTATGCCTATGCAAAGCCTGTTGAGGAAAATGATGCGGTGATCCGGCTTCAAAAAACTGCAAAGGAGCTTTCGGTTGTCATTCCGGTAAGCTTTTATGAAAGAGACGTGAATTGTCTGTATAATTCGGTTGCCATGATCGACGCAGACGGAAGCATTATGGATATATATCGGAAAACACACATTCCGGATGATCACTATTATCAGGAAAAATTTTACTTTTCACCCGGCAACACCGGTTTCCAGGTTTTTGATACGGCTTATGGAAAAATCGGGATAGGTATCTGCTGGGATCAGTGGTTTCCCGAGACTGCACGTTGTCTTGCGCTGCAGGGGGCAGAGCTTATCCTGTATCCGACGGCGATTGGAAGCGAGCCTATTCTTAATACAGACAGTATGCCGCACTGGAGGCGTGTGATGCAGGGGCATGCAGCTGCCAATTGCGTTCCGGTCATTGCCGCAAATCGTATCGGGACGGAAGAAGTGCATGCATCGGATGCAAATGGCGGGCAGGAGTCGGCCCTTTGTTTTTATGGATCCTCATTTTTGACAGATGGGACAGGAGAAATCATAAAAAGTGCTTCAAGGGACAGGGAAGAAATCCTTGTTTCTTCCTTTGACCTTGAAGCACTTGCAAAAGAAAGGCTTGAGTGGGGGCTGTTTCGGGATCGTCGTCCCGATTGCTATCAGCCGATTACGAATTAACGCTTGGAGTCTGTTTGATCTGTAATTTTACGTCCCTGATCATCGGAATCTTTAATAAGATGGGGGAAAGGACAGCTGCAAGGATGAGACCGGTTCCGCCCTGTACGCAGTTGGGAAGAATTTCTGTAATGGCTGCGGCTATTCCTTCATAAAATATTTCAAATACAAAATACCCGAGTACTACAATGATTTCAGATGCAAATCCGGCTGCGATCACAGCAGGCAGGTTGTATTTTTTGGAAACCTTTTTTACAAAATTGAAGGTTAATCCTGCTGCCAGTGCCGCTAAAAATTTGATGACAAAGGTTGCAACGGAAAATACATAATAACCGCCGAGTAAGTCTGCCAACATGGAACCGATACCTGCAGCAAGACCGCCAAGTACAGGTCCTAAGATAATACCGGATGCAATTACCATACAGTCTCCGATATGTACATATCCCTTAATGGTGGGGATGCGGATGATCATGGTAGCGACACAGGTCAATGCTGCCATAAGTCCGGCAAGGACAATTCTTAATGTTTTACTTTGTGTGTTCATAATTCTCGTCTCCTCATGATGTTATTTTTTTGTGTCGGATATAGGAACTATCCGGCTTCATCATATGATTGCTAAACCGGTTTTGATGAATTGACTGTATTGTACACTTATGTATGGCATGCTCAAAATGTCCAGTTTTTATTTTTTTGACCATGCCACACAAAGCTTCAAATCATCCGGACTGGCATGAAGATGGTAAAAGTCAGGATATAAAACCGGCAAAAATGAAACCCGAAATAATGAAGTGGATAGATTGAAGCTGAAAAATGAAGTTAATTGTAGAATTACCGCGCATTATGTTGTATCATAAAAAAGAGAAGAACGCTGGCAGATCATATTTTATATGTTTTTGCAGGCCGCCATTTCTACAATAATTATGTAAGAGGGAGAAAGACTATGATTTTTAAGTGTAAAAATTGTGGAGCCAATACGGTGTGGTCACCGGAGCAGGACAGGATGTGCTGCCCGCACTGTGACAGTATCGACAGTGAAGAGTTGGTTACCACAGAAAATGAATACCAGTGTCCTTTGTGTGGAGCACCGGTTGAGCCAAAGCCTTATGACAGTGCGCTCAAGTGTGAACACTGCGGAGCCTATATGATTTTTGATGAGCGTATCAGGGGAAAATATGAGCCGCATCTGATCATTCCTTTTAAGATCAGCAAAAGCAAGGCAAAGGAGATTATCCGGGAGCAGTTTGACAAAAAGATATTTTTGCCAACCGGCTTTTTAAAGGAAGCTTCATTGGAAAAAATGGAAGGAGATTATATTCCGTTTTTCCTCTTTGATATTCACTGCCATTATCGTTACTCTGCCAGAGCACAGAAGGTCAAAAAATGGGTCAGCGGCAATACGGAATATACAGAGACCTCGGTTTATCAGCTGTATCGTACCATGGACGCTGATTTTAACCGCGTACCCACGGATGCATCCGAGACTATGCCTGACAATGAGATGGATCTTTTGGAACCGTTTGATTATTCATCCATGTATGCATTCCAGCCCAAATTCATGTCCGGATTCCGGGGAGAGCTATACAGTGTGGACGGACCGACGCTGGAGCCAAGGGCCAAAGCCAAGGTGCGCAAGGATGCCGCAGCACTGATGCAGGAGACAATCGGCGGTTATTCATCCGTAGTACCGGAATGCGATGATTGTCAGTGCCAGACAAAGGAAGAAAATTATGCACTGTTGCCGGTCTGGAATTATAAATACCGCTACAGGGGCAAAGAATACCTGTTCCGATTAAACGGAGAAACGGGAAAGCTGATAGGAAAGGCACCTTTATCTGTTGGCAAAATGATCGGCTGTGCCGCTACCGTTTTTTCTCTTGTGACAGCAATGGGATATATGCTCAGGATGATTTTGGAGGTATTCTGATATGAAAAAATATATAAAACATTTTTCCGTACTTTTAATTATCTTTGCGATCGTTCTGGTGTTATTTGTAGTCGCACTGATCAAAAAAGGACCTGACAAAGAAGAACAGGGAGTATATGAAAGAACCAATACAGAATGTCTTACCGACGAAAGGGTTTTTGACTATGCCGATGTCTTAAGCGATGATGAAGAAAAATCTCTGCGTGATCTGATCGCAGAAAAAGAAGGTGAGATCGGATGCGATATCGTACTGGTTACGATCAGTGATCCGGATTATGCCGGCGATACTGCCATGATGAATTATGCCGATGATTTTTATGACAACTACAAGTATGGTTATGATGCTCCATGGGGAGACGGAGCCCTGTATCTGGACAATATGCTGGGTGTAGGCAACAGCTACAGCTGGTTTTCAACATCAGGAAGAGTGGAGGACACCTATTCTACATCCATGATCAACCATCTGATCGATGGTGTCTGTGACAGGGTCAATGCCGATCCGTATGACGCATATGTGTATTACATCAATTCACTTTCCGCTACCATGTCAGGTGAAGATGTTTCCATGTATGAGGCAATTCCCTGGTATGCGATCTGGGGTGTTGCAGCGGTTGTTACCTTTGTATATGTTCTGGTATGCATCAACCACAATGTCGGAAAGAAAACGACAAGTGCCAATACTTATGTGGCAGGCGGGGCAGCACAGTTCCCGGACCGCAGGGATGTGTTTATTTCCAAGCACACAACACGCCGTACCATCCAGTCAAACAGTGGTTCCGGTGGTGGCGGTCATCATACCTCTTCCGGCGGACACAGCCATGGCGGCGGTGGCGGAAGACATTAGTTTTTGCCAAACGTGATATTTAAGGCTTCGGAAAGAGTATAGCTCATATTGAGGATGATCGAATCGATATCCTTTCCGGCTACATACATATTTTGAAGCTCATGAAACAAAGTGCTGTCATAATCCTCCATAAATAACCGGAGATTAAGAGAGTGCTTTGTTTTTTGCGTATAATCTTCAAGGGTGTCCATAACAATCGTTGCCGCATCGACAACAGTAGGAATGCCGATGGCAATGACATCGACGCCGAGAGCTTCCTTTGTCAGAGCGCAGCGGTGATTGCCGACGCCGGAGCCGGGATGGATGCCGGTATTACTGATCTGGATTGTGCGGTTAAGACGATGCAGGGATCTGGCAGCAAGGGCATCAATGGCAATCAGGCAGTCCGGATGGGTCTGTTCGACCACACCCTTTACGATCTCGGCTGTCTCGATGCCGTTTTGAGCAAGGACACCGGGAGAAAGAGAGCTGACGGTATGTTGATACTGATGATCAAAGGCTGCACTTCCATATTCTAATAGAAGATGACGGGTGATATTTAGGTGATCGATACACAGAGGACCAAGAGAATCAGCAGTGACAGCCCGGTTTCCGAGCCCGATAACCAGTATGGATTTATCGTTTGTTAAATCAGGAATTAACTTCCGGATCTGTCGGGAGATGTGCATGGATATTTCCCGATGATATCCGTCGTCCGGAATATCAAGCAGGGGAGCTTCCATGGTAATGTAGGTTCCCATCGGTTTGTTTAAGGCTTTTGCCGCATTTTTTGTCGTGATATTGACAGTGGATATGGAAATCTGGTCGGAAGGAAACTGCTCATCCAGAATTTCCACACCATGAATGTGTGTCTGTTTTTTTTCGGCGGCATGTTGTGATACCATATATTCATGCTCTTCCAGAGCCAGATCGGTCCGCGACTGCATATACATAATGACCTCCGTAGATTTTTTGTATTGTGATTTGTAATCAAACCGCATTTGATCTTTTTGATATCAGATTGCTGGTATTTGTACGTTGTGTGACCATATGAATGTTGTGTGACAATATGAACGTTGTGTGACCATATGAACACGATATGTAGTATTACCAGAATGATAGAAAATAGACATAGCTTTATACTTGAAATGAAAGATTGAAAATGAAAGATTGAAAATGAGAAGACATTTTCATAATGTTTTGTTCCTGAGCGAAGCGAAAGGAATGGACATAAATATGGTAGAAAAAACAGATAAAATAAGAAATAATGATGAAAATATTAAAAATATTCTTTCCGGATATTGACATCATTGCCGGTTTTGGTTATTATAATATGCGTGTGTTCGCATTTGTCTGCCCGTGTCTGGATAATTGTGACACCGGCATAGAGATATGATTTTATAATATGGGAGGTGTAAGTCATGGCTAACATCAAATCTGCAAAAAAGAGAATCCTGGTAAACAGAACAAAAGCTGATAGAAATAAGGCAATCAAGTCTGGTGTTAAAACTTCTATCAAGAAAGTTTACGCAGCAATCGAAGCAAAAGATGCTGAAGGTGCAAAGGCAGCATTAACAGATGCTACTTCTACAATCAACAAAGCAGCTTCAAAAGGCATTTATCATAAAAATAATGCATCCAGAAAGGTTTCCCGTTTAACAAAAGCTGTTAACGGCATGAACTAATTTTGGACAGGTACTTTAACAGGGCCGTCATCCTGTTAGACAGTACATTTTATCAGAAATCACAAGACCAACCGAAATAACCCATCGGTTGGTTTTTTATTGTCTCAAATTTTCGGAGGAGGTTGTAGATATTGGTTTGATACTGATTTGATATCTGTTTTGGGAGATCTTTGTCCCGGTGGGACAACATAGTCATAGCGCGTTTGATGTGGACATATACTTTAGTGGTGAGTATATGAGAAGAAGGCGTTATCGAAAAAGATATACAATGGATAGGGCACAGCGGGGGCTGGCATGCTGGGCCTTTTTATGCCTGCTGCTTTTACTTTCCTTTTGTTACAGGAATGTATGGTGCAGTCTGGTGCTTTCGCAGACTTATTTCGGAAATGGAGCTTTGGGGATGACCAATCTTTCGGCAGCAGAGATGGCATTTTCTTTTGTAGACAGTAATTATGGGTATTATCTGAAACATGCCGGCCTTCCGGGTGAGGAGACGGATGGAGAAGATCTGGCCGATGAAAACAGTATTGCAGGCGGAGAAAATATGACAGATGGTCAGGAAGCGGCAGACGGCACAGGTCAGACAGAACAAATGGATACAGCCGCCAACGCAGATGGAACGGATATAGCTGATGGAACAAATAAAACAGGAAAATCCGGAAAGGCATATCAGGATGCAAGGGATTACTTCAGAACGCAGTTTCTGGAAGATGAGGAAAGCGAGTATGCGGACGCAGTGGATACATCCAAAAACGGAACGACAGCGGATTCCTCTGAACCGGGAAAAGCATCAGACGGTCGGACAGGGACTGATGACGCAGGTGCAGGCGGTAATTCCGATGATAGTACAGATGGAATGTCTATGGAAGATCTGATGCTTATGGAGAATCAGAGAGCCTCCGGTGCAAATAAAGCCTTTGTAAAGCAGCAGGAACCGGTTGCTGCGCCGGATTATCAGGCAATGAAGGATTTTGATTACCTGGTAAAGCATTATTACACGATTGATTCTTCCACAAGCATTACTGCGGAAAAGCTGAATGCGGAAAAGTTTTTAAGCTTTGATGCAACGTTACAGCAGGATGCGTCAAAGCCGCAGATTTTGGTCTATCACACACATTCGCAGGAAGGGTTTGCAGACAGCGTAGCAGGAGATCCCGGTACGACGATCATTGGCGTGGGAGAGGAGCTTTGCCGGATCCTCAGAGAGGAATATGGTCTGAATGTGCTTCATGATACCGGCACCTATGATCTGCCCAACCGGGATTATGCGTATTCCGTATCGGCGCCTGCCATTGAAAAAATACTGGCAGAGAATCCGAGCATTGAGGTAATTATCGATCTGCACAGGGATGGAGTATCAGAGGGAACGCATCTTGTCAAGGAAATCGGTGGCAGACAGACGGCACAGTTTATGTTTTTTAACGGAATTAGTTTTCTGAATTCAACCGGTCCGATCGCATATCTGGAAAATCCTTATATTGAACAAAATCTGGCTTTTTCATTTCAGATGAAGCTGGCGGCAGACCGTTATTATCCGGGCTTTTGCAGGAATATATATATGAAGGGGCTTCGTTATAATATGCATTACAGACCCAAAAGTCTGCTGATCGAGGTGGGAGCCCAGACCAATACGGTAGAAGAGGCCATGAATGCAGCAGAGCCGTTGGCGCAGATTTTGGCGGAGGTCTTAAAGAATGGTGGATAAGTCTGATAGCAGGAGCCGGATGAATAAGACGGATGAATAAGACGGATGAATAAGTTGGGTGATGTATTTATTGCCTGACATGTGGAATTTTGGTATAATTCAATTCGACAGTTTTATTTCGGAGGAAAATTATGCAGCAGATAGACCAAAGTAAAATCCGCAATTTTTGTATTGTGGCGCATATAGATCACGGCAAGTCGACACTGGCAGACCGTATTATCGAAAAGACGGGGCTTTTAACCAGCCGCGAGATGCAGGAACAGGTACTGGACAATATGGATCTGGAGCGTGAACGTGGAATCACGATCAAGGCACAGACAGTCCGTATTATTTATAAAGCTCTGGATGGAGAAGAATATATTTTCAATCTGATCGACACCCCCGGACACGTGGATTTTAACTATGAGGTAAGCCGTGCTCTGGCTGCCTGTGACGGTGCGATTCTGGTCGTGGATGCTGCGCAGGGAATTGAAGCACAGACACTTGCCAATGTGTACATGGCACTTGATCATGATCTGGATGTTTTTCCGGTGATCAACAAGATCGATCTGCCGAGTGCAGAGCCGCAGCGTGTGAAGGATGAAATTGAGGATGTGATCGGCATTGAGGCACAGGATGCGCCCCTTATTTCCGCTAAAAACGGTATTGGGATTGAGGATGTGCTTGAACAGATCGTACACAAAATACCGGCACCCAAGGGAGATCCGGCTGCACCGTTATCTGCCCTGATCTTTGATTCACTGTATGATTCTTATAAAGGCGTTATTATTTTCTGCCGTCTGATGGACGGAACAGTCAAAAAAGGCACACGTATCCGCATGATGGCTACCAATGCCACCGCAGATGTTGTTGAGGTCGGATATTTCGGTCCCGGACAGTTTATTCCCTGTGATGAATTATCTGCCGGAATGGTTGGTTATATTACGGCATCTATCAAAAATGTACGAGATACGGCTGTGGGTGATACCGTAACAGATGCGGACAACCCTTGTAAGGAGCCGCTTCCCGGATACAAAAAGGTCAATTCCATGGTTTACTGTGGCATGTACCCGGCTGATGGCGCCAAATATCCGGATTTAAGGGACGCTTTGGAAAAGCTGCAGTTAAACGATGCTTCTTTGAATTATGAGCCGGAGACTTCTGTAGCTCTGGGCTTTGGCTTCCGCTGCGGATTTTTAGGACTGCTTCATCTGGAGATTATTCAGGAACGACTGGAAAGAGAGTACAATCTGGATCTGGTTACCACAGCGCCGGGTGTTATTTACAAGGTTTACAAGACCAATGGCGATGTGATCGAGCTGACCAATCCGAGCAATCTGCCGGATCCCTCGGAGATTGAATATATGGAGGAGCCGATCGTAACCGCGGAGATTATGGTTACAACGGAGTTTATCGGTCCGATCATGGAATTATGTCAGGAACGCCGCGGTGTTTATCTTGGCATGGATTATATGGAAGAGACAAGGGCACTGTTAAAATATGAGCTGCCCTTAAATGAGATCATCTATGACTTTTTTGACGCGTTAAAATCCCGTTCCAGAGGTTATGCTTCCTTTGATTATGAATTGAAGGGCTATGTCAGATCCGATCTGGTGAAGCTTGATATCCTGATCAACAAAGAAGAAGTGGATGCCCTTTCCTTTATTGTTCACAAGGATTCGGCATATGACAGGGGACGGCGGATGTGCGAAAAGCTCAAGGATGAGATACCGAGACATCTTTTTGAAATTCCCATTCAGGCAGCAGTCGGCGGCAAGGTTATTGCCAGAGAAACCGTCAGAGCCATGCGTAAAGATGTTCTGGCCAAGTGTTATGGTGGTGATATCAGCCGTAAAAAGAAACTGTTGGAGAAACAGAAAGAGGGTAAAAAACGTATGCGTCAGGTCGGCAACGTGGAAATCCCCCAGTCCGCATTTATGAGTGTTTTAAAGCTGGATGATAAAAAATAGTCTGGCTTTTAAACGAAGATTTATAAAAACGAAGATTTATAAAAATGAAAATTTATGAACATGAAAATTTATTTGAGAATGTGAGGAATTGACATTGGAATTGTATGTTCATATTCCGTTTTGTGTCAGAAAATGCAATTATTGTGATTTTTTATCAATGCCTGCAGATCATACTGTGAGAGAGCGGTATGTGCAGGCATTAAAAAATGAACTTTCATTTTATGCGGACAGCATTGCTGACCGGGATCGAAAGCTTCAGACCATATATTTTGGCGGAGGAACACCGTCTGTTTTATCGCCCGGACAGCTTGAAGAGCTGCTTTCTATGGTTTACAAGCTTTATGATGTGGATAAGGATGCAGAGATCACAATTGAGATCAATCCGGCAACAATAGATTATGATGGTTTACATAAAATTAAAGAAGCTGGTTTTAACCGCCTGAGTATCGGATTGCAGTCTGCCAATGATGAAGAGCTTAAGCTGCTTGGACGGATCCATACATATGAGCAGTTTCTGGATACATACCATAATGCCAGAAAGGCCGGATTTGCCAACATCAATATAGACTGCATGTCTTCTCTTCCGGGACAGAGGCTTGATACCTATATTGATAGTTTACATAAAATAGTCAATCTGCAGCCGGAGCATATCTCGTCTTACAGTCTGATTTTGGAGGAGGGAACCCCTTTTTATCAACGCTTCCATGATCATCCGGAAAAATATTTTGATGAGGATCTGGACCGGCAGATGTATCATGAGACGAAAAGGATTTTAAAAGAAAACGGTTATGAGCGGTATGAAATATCCAATTATGCTAAAAATGGCTTTGAATCACGCCATAACAGCGGTTATTGGACGCGGATACCGTATCTGGGTGTGGGGCTTGGAGCCTCCTCGTTTTTATTCGGAAAACGTACAAAAAACATGGATGATATGGAATATTATCTTTCTTATTGGACAGAACAGAAAAAGAATATGTCGGGTCTTGGAAATCAGATGGCATATTGCGGTTTCCCGATGCCGGATGAAACATTATGGTGTGGGGAAAAGACAGCCCGGGATATGGAGAGATATTGTGAGATAGAAGCTGTTACCGCAGAAGATGCGATGGCAGAATATTTTTTCCTGGGACTTCGCATGAGCAAGGGCGTGTCAATACAGGAATTCGAAAAAGAATTCGGCATTTCTGTTTATGAGCGCTACGGACAGGAATTGGAGCTGTGCCAAAAGGAGAAGCTATTGACAGTGGATCTTTTCGCGGATCGGATTGCGTTGACAGATTTTGGAATGGATGTCAGCAACTGGGTATTTGAAAAATTTGTCTGAGAAAAGCTGTTATGCTGCTAAGTATAGATATGGGACGGTGCAGTATGATTAACTGTTGCCTGATTTTTGAAGCAGAAAGCCCATTGGATTTAGACAATGGGTATTTTGCCCCTGATATCATAGAAAATAGAAAACGGAAAATAAAATTATGACTAAATTTTTAAACAAATTATGGGATTTCATCGTGTTCATCATGGATTTTGTGATCCGCAGGCTTTTACACATACCGCTGTCAGAAAAGCAGTGGGATGCCCTGATACAGTTTGTAAAGTTTGGAATTGTCGGTGTATCCAACACGTTGATCCATTATTTCACATATTTGATCCTGATTGCACTGGGATGTCATTATCTGATTGCGAGTGTCGCGGGTTTTTTGGTCAGTGTTGTAAATGCCTTTTATTGGAACAACAAATATGTGTTCACAAAAGAGGAAGGAGCTGCACGCGTCTGGTGGCAGGCATTTTTTAAGACGTTTTTATCATATGCGGGAACAGGGCTTGTACTGGAAAATATCTTGCTTGTTGTCTGGGTACGTTTTCTCCATGTCCCAGAGACTGTAGCTCCGCTTGTGACCCTGCTTATCACAATCCCCATTAACTTTCTGCTCAACAAATTCTGGGCTTTCCGCGACCGCAAAAATCATAAAAATCGGGATGAAAAAGACTGAACAAGCCTTGCGCTTTGAATGTATAGTTTGTATAATAAATATGTTGTGAAACCTTAATTAAGCCTTAAGCATAGAATATAGTAAAACCGTTTTCGGGGATTTTGGATGAGAACATTTAAACAACCCTTAAGCGAGGAAGAGGAAGCTTACTATATCCGCATGTATTTAGAAGGCGAGAAAGAGGCGTCCGAAGGAGCCAGACAGATTTTAATTGAGCGGAATTTGCGACTGGTTGCCCACATAGCCAAAAAGTATCAAAATGTAGACGAAAGTCCGGAGGATCTGATCTCTGTCGGAACCATCGGGCTGATAAAAGCGATAAAGACATATGACTGGAGTAAGGGAAACAGGTTAGCCACCTATGCGGCAAGATGCATCGACAATGAACTTTTGATGATGCTGCGGGCCAAAAAGAAATCCTCCAGGGATGTTTCTATTTATGAGCCGGTCGGAACCGACAAAGAGGGTAATGAGATCAGTCTGCTGGACATTACCTGCGCGGAGGATACCGACGCTTTTGAAAAAATGTCGTTACATGATGATATTATGAAATTACGGGCAATTTTACCGGAAACGCTGACACCAAAGGAGCTGCAGGTGATAAAGCTTCGATATGCATTGGATGGGGGAGAAGAATTACCGCAGCGCACGATCGGACAGATGCTTGGAATATCACGAAGCTATGTTTCCAGGATCGAAAAGAAAGCTTTAAAAAAGCTTAGAGTCCGGCTTTTAGACGATAACACAATGTAAAATGTTGGGAAGGTAAAGGAGATAAAAAATGGGATATCCAGCTACGTTAGAGGAAATTTTAGGGATTGCATACAATGCAGGGGCATCTGACTGTCATATTACGGTAGGAGTACCGCCGATTATTCGTTTGAACGGTCATTTGAAAAAACTTGATCTGCCGGTATTGACCCCGAATGATACACTGGAGTTTGTTGTTAATCTGTTAAGACCAAGACAGAGAGAACGTTTTGAAGAAATGGGAGAGTACGATATGTCTGTCGGATTTCCCAATATCGGACGTTATCGTGTCAATGTTTATAAACAGCGTGGTAGTATCGGTATTGCTTTCCGTACTGTCACTACAGAGATACCGACAACCGAAAAGCTGGGAATTCCGCAGTCTGTTGTTGATCTGTATCAGCGTAAAAGAGGTCTGATCCTCGTAACAGGACCTACCGGTTCCGGTAAATCAACAACACTGGCTTCTATCATTGATAAGATTAATGAAAATCGTGATGCACATATCATTACGATCGAGGAACCTATCGAGTATACACATACACACAAGATGTCCATGATCAACCAGCGTGAGGTTAATCAGGATACATTAAGCTTTGCCAATGCCCTCCGTGGTGCCCTCCGTGAAGACCCGGACGTTATCCTTGTAGGTGAGATGCGTGACTTTGAGACAATTTCAACAGCCATTACCGCAGCCGAAACCGGACATCTGGTATTATCAACATTACATACTATGGATGCAGCTTCTACCGTCGACCGTATCATTGATACATTCCCGACGCACCAGCAGCAGCAGATCCGAGTACAGCTTTCCGCCGTACTGGTATGTATCATTTCACAGACCCTGATCCCCAATGTTACAGAGGACGGTCGTGTGGCAGCTTTTGAAGTAATGCATGCTAACTCCGCTGTACGAAATCTGATCCGTGAAGGCAAGACACATCAGCTGCCTTCCGTTATCCAGACAAGTAAGAGAGAGGGTATGTCGACACTCGATGATTACCTGATGAAGCTTTATATGGAGCGCAAGATCTCTAAAGAAAGCTGTATCCAATATGCGCGTGATCCGGAAAAGATGCGCACACAGATCTTCTAAAAGATCGTTTGTTTATATAGTTTCTAGTCCGACTGCCGGCGCTATGCGCCGGCGGCCGGGTATCTAAATTCAATTCAGTAGTATTCTTATAGTCTTTTTTTCAGTTTGATGTGATAGGTTTGTTTTGATTAGTTGGGATTAATTACGTTGTTGATTGCGTTGCTGATTGCGTTGTTGATTGCGTTGCTGATTGCGTTGCTGATTGCGTTGTTGATTGCGTTGCTGATTGTGTTGTTGATTGTGTTGTTAATTGCGTTGCTGATTGCGTTGTTAATTGCTTGTTGATTGCTTTGTTAATTGTTTTGCTATTTTATTTTGTTTGATTGCTTTGCTTATCTGGTTAAGGGAATTTTTTGATAATTTGTATTATGAAATTAGCAGACTAGGTTGGAAATTTGTAGTGTTGAGATTCAGTAATTTATTTATTTTTGATCAGAATATTGAGGTGTTGTGGTGAAAATGATGAGTATATGGATGATGCATTAGAAAAATACAAGCAGGGTGATTCAATGAGAAATTATGAAATATAATCCATCAAAAAAAGGCAAGTATGGTAAATGGATGGGAAACTGCGAAAAAAACCGTATAAATAAAGAAGCGAGGGCAAGAAAAGAAAAAAACAGGAAAAAAAACCGGCGGGATGAAGAGAGGCAGGGCAAGGAAACAAGAAATTGCGAAAAAATCCGAACAAATAAAGAAGCGAGGGCAAGAAAAGAAAAAAACAGGAAAAAAACCCAGCGTGAAGAAGATAGGCAGGGCAAGGAAACAAGAAATTGCGGAAAAAACCCGAACAAATAAAGAAGCGAGGGCAAGGAAAGAAAAAAACAGGAAAAAAACCCGGCGTGAAGAAGAGAGGCAGGGCAAGGAAACAAGAAACTGCGAAAAAAGCACAAAATATATTAAAAACTTCAATTTTAAAAGGAGAAAATAATTTATGTTTCAATCTGTATTAACAGGTGCCGTAAATGGTGTTGATGGATACCTTGTTACGGCAGAAATTGACATGGCGGATGGTCTGCCGTGTATGGACATGGTTGGAAATCTTGGTCATGAGGTCCGGGAATCGTCCGAGCGTGTCCGTGTTGCATTGAAAAACATTGGATATGCGATTCCGCCTAAGCGGGTGACGATCAATTTATCGCCGGCAGGTATCAAGAAGGGCGGGACCGCTTTTGATCTGCCAATTGCAATTGGTATTCTGGCAACAATGGGAGTAGTGGAGTTGCCAAAGGATGAGCAGTGGATCGCCATTGGAGAGCTAGGGCTGGATGGACAGGTCAGAGGTGTTCCCGGAATTTTGCCTGTTTTAATTACGGCGAAGGAAAAAGGAATCAAAACATGTATTTTACCGTCGGATAACAGATATGAGGCGGAATATATAAAGGGAATTCGAATCATAGAGTTGGGGGATCTGTACCGGTTATTTGATATTTTTGAAAACTGGGAATCTATGGTGAAAACTAAGATGTCCCAAATTGTATCCGGTACTTCCGCAAAAACGGCTTTTCCGGATCCTATAGACAAATCGCAGACGCATATTACGCCAAACTTTGCAGATATCATAGGACAATCTATGGCAAAACGAGCAGCAGAAATTGCAGCGGCCGGTTTTCACAATCTTCTTTTAACCGGACCGCCGGGAACAGGAAAATCAATGATTGCCGCTGCATTGAGTGGAATACTGCCACCAATGGAAGAAAAGGAAATGCTGGATACATCCAAAGTGTACAGTGTAGCGGGACTGTTAAATGAGGAGTGTCCTTTTATCTGTAAACGACCATTTCAGACACCACATCATACTATTACGCCGCAGGCCCTTGTGGGAGGCGGAATCGTCCCGGGTCCGGGAATTATTTCATTATCCAATCATGGAGTTTTATTTTTAGATGAATTACCTGAATTTAAGAGGCAGACACTTGATATGCTGCGTCAGCCGATGGAAGAGGGAAAAATTGTGATTACCAGAAAAAGCGGAAGCTATGTTTATCCATGTAATTTTATGCTTGTTGCAGCCATGAATCCATGTCCGTGCGGTTATTATCCGGACAAAAACCGGTGCACCTGCAGCCAGAAAGAAGTACAGCGTTATATCAGTGGAATTTCCGGACCGTTGAAAAACAGAATTGATCTATGCGTTAACGTACAGAGAGGAAGTTATGAGCAAATCCGTGAGAAAAAAGCAGAGGAAAGCAGTGAGCATATATGTGAGCGTATTATAGCTGTCAGGCAGATCCAGAAGGAACGAAACGGAGCGGGAATATATAATGGCAGAATTGAGGCAAAGCGGATGCCGGCCCTTTGTGAGATGACGAAGCCTGCTGAAAAAATGATGGAGCACTATTATGAGACGCAGCATCTGAGTATGAGGGGGTATCACCGGACACTGCGGGTTGCAAGGACTATTGCAGATCTGGATGGAAAGAAAATGATTGATGATGTTCATATTTTGGAGGCGGTATCGTATCGAGGATTTTTGGATAAATAATATGATGTTAGGTTCAAAAGTCTTATCGTGCATGCGCAAACGACTTTTTGACCTTTTGCCCATGTCATCACGTAATACAAATAGTATACAATGGAGAGATATATGCACATGGTTTACATAATACAAAATGACAACTATAAATCATATGAATGAAAACAGAGTCTGGCATCAAGAATGTGCCTATGCCTATTTCTGGGAGACAGCCCCCGGTATTGGTTCTGCGACAATAGAAAAGATTTTTGAATTATACGGCAGTTATCAGAAGATGTATGAAGCGCTTGAGGATGGAAAAATATATCATTCTTTGGGACTGTGCGGAAAGATGTCTGAGTTTAAGCAAAGAAAAAAGACATTGATCAAAAACCATTTCATGGATTGGAACGTAAACTTAAGATATCAGGAGATGATCGGACAACATATTTTTTGTATTCCACGGTTTTTAAACGGCTATCCGCATAAACTGCAGGAAATCGATAAAGCACCGTCGGCATTATTTGTAAAGGGAAAGCTCCCGGAGGAAAACAGACCTTTGGTAGCAATTATTGGTGCACGCAATTGTTCAAATTATGGTGTTCACATGGCAAAAGAGCTGGGACAGATATTGGCCATGCATGGAATAGGAGTGGTAAGCGGTCTTGCCCGCGGAATTGACGGAATAGGACAGCTGGCGGCATTAAATGAAGGCGGAGCAACGTTTGGAATACTCGGTTCCGGTGTTGATGTGTGCTATCCACCGGAAAATATAGAATTGTATAAAAGGCTTGCAAATGGTGAAAACAGAGGCGGAATCATCAGTGAAATGCCGCCGGGTACGCAGGCAGAGAAAAATTTTTTCCCGATGCGGAACAGGATCATCAGTGGACTTGCAGATGCAATCATTGTCGTTGAGGCAAAGGAAAAAAGCGGGACCTTTATTACCGTAGAACGGGCACTGGAGCAGGGAAAAGACGTGTATGCCTGTCCTGGAAGGATGTGCGACTCATTGAGTATCGGCTGCAATCGTCTGATTTCGCAAGGGGCCGGAGTAATCTGGAATTTGGATGAATTTGTACAGGAGGTGTATCAAAATCATGGGTTTCAGATAAATATAAACCGTGATACAACGGTGAGACGGATAGAAGATAATCAGGGAAAAAATACGCTGCCTTTAACACCAATCCGGCAGGCAATTTATAATTGTCTGGATTACAATATGCAGCCTGTTGACCGGATACTGGAACAGGTGATGGAAAAGCATGAAATTTTGTTAAAGGATTTGTTGATTGAACTGAGCAATATGGAGCGGCTGGGGTATGTCAGACAGGAAAACGGGTTTTATGGACTTGCGCCTTGATTTGAACCGTCTGAAATCTGCCTAAATTCTGCCGGCGCCTGTTTGACAAACAAAATTGAGCATATTACAATGAAAATATGTGTCAAATATATGTCAAATATATGGGATCTTTAAAAGTAAAATGAGTGAGAGAGGTATTTCACAGATGAAAAGAAAATGGAAAAAGCTGATCGTATCACTGATGTCCGGCATTATGATTGCTACGACAGCTGCCACAACAGCTGCAGCCACTACGACAATTGTTGGTGCGACAACAGTCAATGAAATGACTGTTTCTGATAATATATTGCAAGATATAAATCAGGATTCGGAAAAAAATAATATTGATCCGGAAAATGAGGATGTTAAATTGACCTATGATCAATATGATATGCTGACCGATGAGGAAGTTCAGAGAGAATTGTCAGCAACAGCTACAGAATCACAGGATATTATGAAAACGGAAAGTGGTGCATGTAAATATCTGTTTTTGGGTGACAGTGTAATGTGTGGCGGTTATACAGACCAGTCCGGAAATGCAGTGACTTCTTTTGTGACCTATCTGGATCGCATGAGACCGTCTTTTATTATCAACAAAGCCGTTGGCGGTGCTACATATACCACTGTGCATGAGCCAAATGTCATGACCGAACTGAATGGTATCAATATTGCGGATTTTGATGCCGTATTCTTGTATTTTGGTGTCAATGATTATTGTATATCCGCTACAATCGGTAATGCCGGCAGTACCGGAACAGCGACCACCTGTGGGGCATTAAACGCTATTATTAATAAAGTAAACAACGCCGGTGCAAAATGCTATGTGATTCTTCCGTTTCCCTGCAAGCAGCAGTTTGGAAATGAAACCAATATGAATGGCTATACATATCTTGCCTATGTAAGCGGAATCCGCAAAGTATGTGAAAAGAAAGATGTTACGATAATCGATTTTAATAAAGAACTGAATGTCAATAAAGATAATTTTGTTGATTATTATGTTGATGCTATTCATCCCAATAATCAGCTTCAACAGCTTGCGGCCAATTATCTCAATACTTTTCTTGGTGAGGATACCGGTGCACAGGATTCCATGACAGGATTTGTTGAGAGACTTTATAAAAACTGTCTGGGCAGGACTTCCGATCAGGAGGGACTCAGGCATTGGACCGAGCTTTTAAAGAATAAGGATATTACCGGCGCGGCAACAGCACAGGGATTTTTCTTCAGTAAGGAGTTTATCAATAAAAATGTTGATAATGGTGAGTATGTGGAATTGTTGTATCAGACATTGATGGACAGACATTCCGATCCGGCCGGTTATGCTAACTGGGTTAATTTGCTGGAAAATGGGGTGTCACGTGAAAAAGTGTTTTCAGGCTTCTGTGCTTCCAAGGAGTTTGGACAGATATGTAAAGATTACGGAATTGAGCGTGGAGAAATCAATCTGACTGCACCCAGAGACCAAAACGAAGGATTGACACAGTTTGTTGCAAGACTGTATACCAAAGCACTGGGCAGAACCTATGATCTGGATGGTTTGAATTTCTGGTGCAACGAAATCCTGACCGGTAAACAGTCCATTACACAGGTTTCAACGGAAGGATTTTTCCATTCCAGAGAGTTTTACAATAAAAATCTGAGTGACGGTGAGTATGTAAAGGTATTGTATCGCACCTTTCTGGACCGCGAATATGATCAGGATGGTTATGAATTCTGGAAGAAAGAGCTTGCAAACGGAAAATCAAGAGATGAGGTACTGCTTGGTTTTGCCAATTCCAAAGAGTTTTCGGAAATTAAGCAAAAATACGGATTACAGTAGGTGTTATTATACATGATGGATTTATCCTTTTACAAAAATAGGAGAGTATTGATTACAGGCCATACCGGCTTTAAGGGAAGCTGGATGTGTATGGTATTATTAAAGGCAGGAGCAAAGATAACCGGCTATGCACTGGATGCGCCGACAAAGCCCAGCTTATTTGAGTTATGTCAACTGGATAAAAAGATGGATTCTGTGTATGGGGATATCCGTGATCTGCAGCATTTAAAACAGGTATTTGAAAGGACACAGCCGGAAATTGTGATCCACATGGCAGCGCAGCCGATTGTGCGGACTTCATATCAGGAACCGGTTTATACCTATGATGTCAATGTAATGGGGACTGTTAATGTGCTTGAGTGTGTCAGGCTGACAAAAAGTGTGCAGTCATTTCTGAATGTGACAACAGACAAAGTATATAAAAATCTGGAAAGGCAGGAAGGCTATGCAGAGGATGAGGAATTAAACGGATATGATCCATATTCCAACTCCAAGTCCTGCTCAGAACTGGTGACGAGTAGTTATGTAAACTCATTTTTTGCGCCACAGATCAAAGATGAAGGACGTCATATAGCAGTTTCTACAGCAAGAGCCGGCAATGTGATCGGTGGAGGCGATTTTGCATCGGATCGTATTATTCCGGACTGTATCCGGGCTGTAGAGCAGAAAAAAGACATCATTGTGAGAAATCCTTTTTCGACAAGACCCTATCAGCATGTGCTGGAGCCGGTGATGGCATACCTTATGATCTGTCAAAGGCAGTATGAGGACATTTCTTATGCCGGAAGCTATAATGTGGGACCGGATGATACGGATTGTTATACAACCGGAGAGCTTGTGTCACTTTTTTGTGAAACATGGAAAGAGCTAAGTGGGCAGGAGATCATCTGGATCGACCGGTATGATGGCGGCCCGCATGAGGCCAATTTCCTGAAGCTTAACTGCTCAAAGCTAAGAAATACCTTTGACTGGCATCCCGTATGGAATGTAAAAGAAGCCATGAAAAAGATTGTGGAATGGGAACTTGCTTATCAGAATATGAATACAGAGGAAAAGGATACTTGTATTGAGAATATCATGAATGAGCAGATAGAAGCTTATCGTGCAAGTACGAACCTTTTGACCTTTTGACCCTGATATCATGAAATTATAAACAACGTGCAATGCAGCTTTGATGATTCAATAAGACTTTGCACGTTGTTTTTAGATGTGTAAATAAAAGATAAGATAGATATATCAGATTATTATAAAACTGTCAGTATTAATGCCAAGGGCATGAAGGGTATTGATGCTTTCGGTAATGCATGCATCCAGGGTTTTATTGGGAGCGCCATTGTTGGAAGCTTTAATACGTTGTAATTCCATAAGACGTGTGATTTCATGTTTAACGGTTTCATCGTGTGTCATATTGCTGATCTCCATTTTGGGTACCTCCTATCGACTGATGGGGCAATTATAACAAAATGCAAAGCCTTATTCAATTATCAAAGTACTAAAAAATGAATTTTAAAACGCGAAATTACAATCGCTCCTCAATCAATTTATAATTGTGTATGCCTGATATATAAAAATATGATATAATGAGCGCAAGAGAGCCGATGTGCTTGCACAATCGGCGAACGAAAGGAAATCCTATATGTTTGAAAATATGACAGAAGATCAGGCAAAAAATGAAATACTGCAGATGGTTTCAGAGTATTGTAAAAAATATCACAATACCGAGGACAAACAAAATGATCTGAGCAGGATACCTTATGCATCCAGAGTCTATGACAGTGCGGAAATGGTTAATCTGGTGGATTCGGCTCTTGAGTTTTGGCTGACATCCGGACGGTATACCAGGCAGTTTGAAAAAGAGTTTGCAGAATACCTGGAAGTGAAATACTGTTCCCTTGTCAATTCCGGTTCATCTGCCAATCTGCTGGCATTTATGGCACTGACCTCACCGCTCTTAGGAGACCGACAGGTCAGACCGGGAGATGAGATGATCACCGTGGCAGCAGGCTTTCCGACGACCGTGACCCCGGCGATACAGTATGGCGTTGTTCCTGTCTTTGTGGATGTGACGATTCCACAGTACAATATTGATGTCAGACAGATGGAGCTGGCGCTGTCTGATAAGACCAAAGTAGTGATGATCGCACATACGCTGGGCAATCCGTTTGATTTACGCGCGGTAAAAGAATTTTGTGATAAGCATCATTTATGGTTGATTGAAGATAACTGTGATGCCCTTGGCAGTACCTATGATACAGCTCTTGTACAGGAAGATGGCAGTACGAAGGTGGAAAAAAGAAAAACGGGTACGATCGGTGATATTGGGACCTCCAGCTTTTATCCACCTCATCATATGACTATGGGAGAAGGCGGGGCGGTATATACCAACAATCCGCTTTTGCATAAATGCATCCGGTCTATGCGTGACTGGGGCCGCGACTGTATCTGCGTTTCCGGACAGGATAATATGTGCGGTCATCGTTTTGACGGTCAGTTTGGAGAGCTTCCATACGGATATGATCATAAATATGTCTACTCGCATTTTGGATACAATTTGAAAGCCACTGATATGCAGGCGGCAATCGGCTGCGCCCAGCTTGAAAAATTTCCTTCGTTTGTCGAAAAAAGAAAAGAAAATTTTCAATATCTGTACAATGCTTTGGTAGAAAAAGGTGCTGATAAAATACTGATCCTGCCGCAGAAGGAAAGTCATTCCGATCCCAGCTGGTTTGGATTTATGTTAACCATAAAAAGTGATGAAAAAGGAGAGCCGGTTGCTGACCGTAAAAGAATCATATCACATATAGAAGGATGTGGTGTCCAGACCAGGATGTTGTTTGCCGGAAATCTCACAAAGCATCCCTGTTTTGATCAGATGCGTGCTGAAAAGAAGGGTTACCGGATTGTCGGAGATTTGAAAAATACCGATTATATTATGGAAAATACATTCTGGGTTGGCGTATATCCCGGAATGACAAAAGAAAAATTGCAGAGAATGGCAGATGTGATCGGTGAAGCATGTGCCGTATAAGGCAAAAATAAATATAGTAATTTTTAACAAAAAAATATAAATGTCGAAATTGCTCTTGCGGATTTGCAGCTATCATGCTATGCTTTCTGCAAGAGCATAT
>OIYP01000035.1_pt1 | contig 102972 bp, 83 predicted proteins | sample 1588261 | NCBI WGS metagenome assembly OIYP01 (sample SAMN03283293) | human gut metagenome | biome: human-associated habitat; material: feces | host: Homo sapiens | place: Peru | collected 2012 | reverse complement strand
ACATCGAATTGCATGCAAGCATGCATCGATGATACCTTTTGACCCTTTAATCATATCATACATCAGATTCGCAGATTATGCCACAAAAATAAAGCCTGTCCAACTGGAATAATTGTTAAGTCCGTGGTAGAATAAATGCGTTATGCAATGAAAACAGGAGGCAATCCATGAAACAGGAAAAATTATTTAATTTACTTAAAGAGGCAGTTTCGCCATGCGAGTGCGTGAGGGCTGCAAAGCAGGAGCTTTTGGAAAACGGATTTGAGGAGATAGATTATACAGGCGACTGGAGGCTTGTGCGCGGTGGCAGATATGTCTTAAATCACCATGATACAACCATGTTTGCATTTACTGTAGGAAGCGGCTACAACAAAAAGGATATGGTGCGGATAGCGGCAGCTCACACAGACTACCCGTATCTTCGCATAAAGCCCAATCCGGATTTTATGACAAATTCATATGCACAGGTCAATGTAGAGGTGTATGGCGGACCGATTTTAAACACATGGTTTGACAGGCCTCTCGGAGTGGCAGGTCGTGTGGCTATAAAGAGTGATGATGTGTTTAACCCACGTATGGTGCTTTACAGGTCAAAAAAGCCTGTCATGATTATTCCAAATCTTGCCATTCATATGAACAGGGATGTAAATAAGGGAGTTGAGATAAATAATCAGGTGGATCTGATGCCGGTGCTTGATTCAATACCTGAGGATGAAAAGACCACAGATTATTTCCTTAGCTTTCTGGCAAACGAGCTGTCTGTGGAAAAGAGCGATATCATAGACTTCGAACTCAATACATTTTGCATGGATGAGCCTTGCTTTGTCGGTGTGAATGATACTATGATTTCATCGCCAAGAATCGACAACCAGTCATCCTGCAGGGCACTTCTTGATGCGATAGAGGATGGAAACAGAGCTGATGGAATAAATATCATAGCACTCTTTGACCATGAGGAGATTGGAAGCAGCAGTAAGCAGGGCGCGGCCTCTATAATGCTTCACGATATGCTCAGACGCATTTTAAGAAATATGGACCTTACAGAAAATGAGATAGATGAGAGTATCTATGATGCCATGCTTTTGTCTGTCGATGTGGCTCATGCGCTTCATCCTAATAAAAAGGAAAAGATGGATATCACAAATAAGCCAGTCATGGGAAAAGGCTTTTGTATCAAGCAGGCGTGCTCGCAGTCGTATGCTACGGATGCACAGGCTATTGCCATTCTCTGCCGGATATGTGACGAAAAGGGCATACCGTACCAGCGCTTTGTGAACCGCTCGGACAGCCGCGGAGGCAGCACGCTCGGCTCGATTGCAGGCACACTGCTGCCGGTAAAGACGGTGGATATAGGTATACCTATTCTTGCCATGCACTCAGCCTGTGAGCTGATGGGAGCACGCGATATGAAAGCCTTAAGCGACTGTGTGACCGCATTTTTCGGGTACCATTAAAGGGCGCTAACCGTTATTGGGAAATATATACAGAAACCTCTTGCATAAGTTTGGTTTTCGTGTTAATATGACGTAGTAATGAAAACTACTTGTTACGGAATGAAATAACCTTTAAAAAAGTAATTTGAACTCTTATTATCATATAATGCAGGAGGAACCGATATGTATAAGATTATAATAGATAGCTGTGGTGAGCTCACAGACAGCCTTAAGAAGGATGGACATTTTTGCAATGTAGCACTTGAGCTTGATGTTGACGGATACAGGATCCGCGATGATGAGAGCTTTGACCAGCATGATTTCCTTAGAAGAGTCAAGGAGAGTGTAAAGGGACCAAAGTCGTCATGCCCTTCTCCTGAGGAGTACATGCAGGCATTTGAGGGAGAGGCTGATCATGTATATGTTGTCACACTTTCGGGCAAGCTCAGCGGCTCATACAACAGCGCTGTTTTAGCAGTCAATCTGTACAATGAGGAGCATGAGGACTCGGGCAAGCAAATATATGTGTTCAATTCACGCTCAGCATCTATCGGCGAGACACTTATCGGCATGAAGGTGCAGGAGCTCGAGGAGAGTGGACTTTCATTTGATGAGGTTGTAAAGCAGACTGAGGAGTATATCTCTTCAATGAATACCTTCTTTGTGCTTGAGACACTTGACACCTTAAGAAAGGCAGGGCGTCTTAGCAACCTGAAGGCTTTTGTAGCCAGCACTTTAAATATAAAGCCTGTCATGGGCTCAACAGATGAGGGCTCAATACAGCAGCTTGGTCAGGCCCGTGGCATGAAGAGGGCGCTTGCCAAGATGGTGGAGGATGTTGTGGCTGCCACAAAGGACTGTGAGCACAGGATTCTTGCAATTTCACACTGCAACTGCCCGGAGCGTGCACAGTATGTGAAGGCATGCCTTGAGAAGCTTGCCAGATTTAAGAAGATTGTCATTGTGGATACTGCCGGCATCTCAAGCATGTATGCAAATGACGGAGGCATTATTATAGCAGTATAACGATATGGTCTTTATTTTACCGGCCGGATATATTATAATGATGGCATGGGAAATTTAGATTACACACAGGTTTTAAACAAAATAGAAAATACACGCCGTTTCGGCAATGAGCCCGGAGTGGTAGTGACAGCACATGTCATAAGAGTGCTGCAAGAAAAAGGAAAGCAAAAGCGCATAATACCGTATATCCATGTGGCAGGTACCAATGGGAAGGGGTCAGTATGCGCTTTTCTTTCTAGTGTATTAAAAAAAGAGCATATGAGAGTAGGCACGTTTGTATCACCGCATCTGGTGGACTTTGAGGAGCGCATCACTGTTGACGGACATATGATACCTAAGGAGGATGTCACAAGGCTTGGAAACTATCTGCTTGATATAGATTTTGGCATAGGGCTTACGATGTTTGACTACTGCCTTGCTATGGCTCTTTTGTACTTTGAGGAGCAGCAGTGCGATTATATGGTCATCGAGACCGGGCTTGGCGGCAGGCTCGACTCAACGAATGCAATCGGCACACCGCAATGTGCTGTTATTACAAAGATAGGCTACGACCATATGGCCATCCTTGGCAGTGATATAGCGGATATAGCGGCTGAAAAGGCCGGTATCATAAAGGAAAACGGCACAGTGGTGGTGGAACAGCAGGATAAACGTGCCATGCAGGTAATCGAGCGGGAAGCGCAAAAAAAGCATGCAAGGATAATAACTGTGGAGCAAAGTGATACAGCGCGCTGCAGCGGCTACGCACTGAGGCTTTGCGGTACATTCCAGTGGGAGAATGCAGCGGCGGCAGAGCTTGCGGCGCGGTATGTGCTCGGAAAGCACTATGGCGTGTCGGAGTATGAAACTCAAAATGATAGGACAGGCTTGCCGGCGAAGGAAGCAGACTTAAATGACAGGATAAAGAGTGCTCTTGAAGAGGCTGTGTGGCCTGGGCGCATGGAGATAGTCTCAAAGGAGCCGTTTCTGTTAGTGGACGGAGCACACAACAGCAATGGAGTTGATGCACTCAAAGAAAGCCTCATGCATATGTATCCGGATGAGAAATTTTGCTTTTTCATGGGAGTCATGGCGGATAAGGACTATGATGTGATGATACGTGAGATTTTGCCGCTTGCAGAGGAGTTTTATACAGTGACACCGGATTCAGACAGGGCACTGCAGGCATCAAACCTTGCTGATTTTATCAGAAAAGAGGGAGTTGAGGCAACAGAGCTTTCAGGAGTTGATGAGATAGAAAAGCACCTGAAAAGCGATACAAAAAATGTTGCATTTGGCTCATTGTATTTTATTGGGGAGCTAAAACAACAGCGGATATAAATACCGGATATAAGAGGATGATTTATGGCTGATATTTTAAAAATTTTTAAAAGAGATATGTGCGGCATATTCCGCAATGTGCTTGTACTCATTATAGTTATAGGACTGTGCGTGCTGCCGGCGCTGTATGCATGGTTTAATATCTATGCCAACTGGGACCCGTATGGCAACACAGGTAATATCGCAATTGCGGTAGTCAATCTTGATAAGGGATGGACGAAGAATGACAGCGAAACTGTCAATATGGGCGATGGTGTGGTAGAGTCATTAAAGCAAAAGGATACTATAGGCTGGAAGTTTGTTAAATCAGAGGAAAAGGCTATTGAGGGTGTTAAGTCCGGCAAATACTATTCTGCACTTGTCATAGATGAGCAGTTTACCTACAGCATGTATCATGGTGTAGCTGACAATATTGAAAATCCAAGGATTACCTACTATCTCAATGACAAGAAAAATGCTGTTGCGACAAAGATAACGGACAGTGCAGCAAGTGCTGTTAAATCAAGCATTAATAAGCAGTTTTTAAAGGTGCTTGCAGAGCAGGTATTTAAGGAGACAAACGTAATATCCGATGACATGAAGGAAAAGGATGCTGTGGGGCAGATGACCGGTAAGCTTGAAGCGGTATCAGAGAGTCTCACACAGTACGATGCCATGATAGATACGTTTATTGACGGAAATAAGGCATTGTCACAGGTATCTAAAGAGACAGGCGAAGCACTGAAGGACGGGCAGGATAAGCTTGCAAAGGGCACAGACCGGCTTGAAGAAAGCAAAGCGGATTTACAGTCCACCAGACAGTCCTTTGACAGCTTTAGCGCTGATATCACATCGGCATTAGCAAATGTGAAGGGCTCGATTGATGATATATCAAAGCAGATTTCAGACGCAAATCTGTCACAGGATGTAAATACACTGCAAAGCGATGTAAAGAATATTAAACAGTCAGCGGATGCATTGAAAGGTAATATTGACACTCTTGAGGACAAGATCAACAAAATAAAGCCGGATATGGATGATACCCATATTGGCACACTCATTTCCAATATAGAGCTTGTTAAGGAACAGACAAGGAGCATGATAGAAAGTACACAGTCTGTGGATTTATCGGGAAAGACACAGAATTCTGAGGAAACACTTAAGAGTGTTATGTCAGCTCTTTCAACGACTGCGTCATCGCTTAATGCTACATATACCTCACAGATAGTGCCGCAGGTGGACGGCATGATAGGCAGTATGTCGTCTGTGCTTGATTCGATGCAGACCACACTTGGCAATCTGAGTCAGACATCAGGCTCTATGGCGCAGGTATTTGACGGAGTGGACAGCACGCTTGATACACTCAATATGAGCATGACTCAGCTTAAGAGTATCATAGAATCAGCATCAGACAAGATAAATGAGACACTGGATAGGCTTGAAGCAGCCTCTGAGGATGAAAAGGCTGATATCATAGTGAATCTGCTTTCGGGTAATCCCGAAACGCTTGGCAGCTTCTTTTCAGAGCCGGTGCAGGTATCCGATAATTACATATATGAGATAGCAAATTATGGCTCAGGAGTAGCACCTTTTTACACCACACTTGCCATATGGGTAGGCATGACAATACTTGTTTCACTGGTAAAGGTTCACGCAGATGCTAAGGAGCTTAAGGCACTGAAGCCTTCACAGCTTTATTTTGGCAGATACCTGACATTCTTTTTACTGTCTCAGATACAGGCATTTATCATTGTGCTCGGAGATTTATATCTGCTTAAAATACAGTGTGTGCATCCGGTATCATTTATTGTGACAGGTGCAGTGACAAGCCTTACATTTTCACTGCTCATATATTCTCTGACCATATCCTTTGGCGATATAGGAAAGGCACTGGCGGTAGTTGTCATGGTGCTTCAGATTGCAGGAAGCGGCGGCACATATCCGATAGAGGCTTTGCCGTCATTTTTCAGGGCAGTGTATATTTTCTTCCCATTCCCATATGCGATAAATGCGATGAGGGAGTGCATCGGAGGTATGTACGAAAATACGCTCGGTAAATGTTATATCACGCTTTTACTTTTTAGTGCGGCTTCGCTGGTGATAGGGCTTGTGATACGAAAGCCGTTTATCAGGCTCAATCACTTTATAGAGAAGCGTATGGAGGATACCGAGCTGCTATAGTTAAATGTACAATTAATAAATCGATAATTGGCATATAAATATGGTGCTTCTGATGTGCTGTAAGCTGTAAAGCGGGAAGGAAAGTATGCAGGATACATGTAAAAATAATAAAGATATTAAAGTTAACAAAGACAATATGAGTAATAATGTAAATGAGCAGCCGCTTTCCGATGATAAGAGACTGCGCGAGATGTACGATAAGCTGGTCGGATATGAAAAGACCATCCACGAGCAGAATCAAAAGCGGATAAAAATAGGACTGAGATGTATATATATCATTCCTCTCTTTTTCCTTGTTCTGCTGATGATTGTGCCGGACAGCTCCAAAATCATTTTTCTCGTGCTGTGGATAGTGAGTCTGTTTGCTATTGCGGTGTATTTAATAGGAGTCGAGTATGTGGACTATAAGCTGCAGGAGAAGATGAATGAGATAAGCGGCGGTGATGCGCAGAACATGAGCGTGAGTCCTGTCGTGCAGATTGATGACAGGGTGCAGGAAATAGCCGAAAAAGTGGAGCTGAGATTTGATATGATACAGCAAAGTACAGTGGAGGATGCCGAGCAATGAAAAAAATATTTCAAATATATCTGGCTGACCTGAAACGCATATCCACAAATGTGGTTGCCATAGTCATTATTATGGGCCTTTGTATCATCCCGGCTTTGTACGCATGGTTTAATATTATGTCCAACTGGGATCCTTACGGTGAGGAAGCTACATCACAGATGCACATAGCAGTATATTCTGAGGATGAGGGCATGAGCATCGGTGATTTAAAGCTTTGCATGGGAGACAGCGTCATAAACGGTCTTAAGGAAAATGATGTGATCGGATGGATTTTCACAGATAGCAGTAAAGAGGCGCTGGAGGATGTTTACAGCGGAAAGTGCTATGCTGCCTTTATAGTGCCAAAGGATTTTTCTGCTGATATGCTCAGCTTCTTAAGCGGTGAGCCGGTCAATCCGCAGATAGAGTACTATGAGAACAGCAAGAAAAATGCCATAGCAACAAAGATAACCTCAAAGGTCAAGACCACGGTGCAGCAATCTGTAAACTCTTCAATGGTAAGCACGATTACAGAGATAGCGTCAAAGTCCGGAGAACTCATAGTGGGAGACGGCAAATCAGGCGACAACCTGGCTGGGACAGTTGTTGACAAGCTAAAGGATATGGATACGACTCTTTCCACATATGCAGGCATGCTCGATACCTTTGCCATGCTCACGGATTCGGCAGACAGTCTGATAGGCTCGACGCAGTCACTGCTTCCGAGTGTGCAGGGGCTTATTGACGGCGGACAGTCATCGGTAAGCGGCATGCAGTCGTCGGTGCTCTCGGGGACGCAGACAGCACAGACCATCGCACAGATGGTTGACATAAGCTTATCAAACATAAACAGCCAGCTCGATGTGCTGGAAAACTCCATACAGCTTTTAAATGCATCGGGAATAGCTGATGCTGATATTTCTGATATCTCTGTTTCTGTGGCTGGCTTTGATACGGTAGAACAGCTTGCAGAGAATACGCTTTCAGCCATTGAGGGCTTAAAGGGAGTGGATAGCTCGCAGATAGAGGCTGTCAGGAATAATATCCAAAGCATTAAAACACAGATAAAAGACCTTAAGTCAGATACTGAATTGACAGCAGATAAGCTGAAGCTTCTTAAGGAGTCAATAAAGGCCGATGTGTCAGGTGCAAAGTCTGCAATAGACACACTTAAAAATACATTTGACCACAGTGTATCGCCGAATCTCACAGGAGCAGTGTATGATATAGAATATGCACTTATTGAGACACAGTCCATGCTTGGCTCATTGGATGACAGCTTCCCGGATATACAAAAAGCGCTCGATGATTATTCATCAGTGCTTAAATCCGGAAATGCAGATATCGTAAATACCAGACAGTATGTGCAGCAGATCAGAGATGGCTTGCAGAATGTTATATCAGGATTTGATAATTTATCAAACGATGAGCAGTTTAATGAGATTGTAAAGCTTCTTCAGACAGATCCGACACTGATTGCACAGTTTGTGACATCACCGCTGTCTATGGATGAGCAGAAGATATATGAGATATCCACATACGGCTCAGCCATGGCACCGTTTTATACAGTGCTGGCCCTGTGGGTGGGCGGTCTGATAACGGTTGCACTTGTGAAAACAAAGGTAAAGGACACCGATGATATAAAATCGCTTGGCAAAGTAAACAGTGTACATAAGTTTTTCGGCAGATATATCACATTTTTCGTGATAGGACAGATACAGACTCTTGTGACAGTGCTCGGTGATTTGTTCTTCGTTGGCATACAGTGCAGGCATCCGTTCCTTTTCTGGTGTGCAAGCGCGCTGACAAGCCTTGTATTCACGCTTCTCATGTACTCACTCACGGCGGACTGGGGCAATGTGGGACAGGCTGTAGCAGTAGTCATCATGGTCATCCAGGTGGCAGGTGCAGGCGGCACATTCCCGGTTGAGGTGCTGCCGCAGGTGTACAGAGCGCTGTACAAGTTCATGCCGTTTAACTATGCCATGAATGCCCTAAGAGAGTGCGTTGGCGGCATGTACCGCTTTGATTACGGTAAGGACCTTGCGATTCTTCTTATATTTATAGCTATATCACTGGTGATTGGCCTGCTGCTCGGACGTCCGTTTGGAAGGCTCAATACAGCAATTGAAAAAAGTAAGAAAAAGTCAGGTCTTATCTTATAATAATAAATAAATCTATGTAGAAACTTAGGTTATGGTTATTATAAAAAAATAGTACTAGACATTTTTTTACTATTGTACTAGAATGAGCATAAATGATAGTAGACCCGATATATGATAACGCTAGGTTATATCGGATCCGTAAAGAAACGGAGGATATAAAGATGGAAAAGAAGGATATCGATTGGTCAAACCTTAGTTTTGGCTACCAGGAAACAGATTACAGCTATGTTTCTAATTATAAAGATGGAAAGTGGGACGATGGACAGCTCACAAAGGATCATACAGTGACACTTAATGAGTGTGCGGGAGTATTCCAGTATGCACAGACATGCTTCGAGGGTCTTAAGGCTTACACAACAGAGGATGGCAGAATTGTCTGCTTCAGACCTGACTTAAACGCACAGCGTCTTAAGGACTCATGTGAGAGACTTGAGATGCCTGTATTCCCGGAGGATAGATTTGTAAAGGCAGTTGAGGAAGTAGTAAGAGCAAATGCTGCATGGGTTCCACCATACGGCTCAGGCGCTACACTCTATATCAGACCATACATTATGGGAACAAACGCAGTAATCGGTGTAAAGCCTGCTGACGAGTATCAGTTCAGAATCCTTGTAACACCTGTTGGACCATACTTCAAGGGCGGCGCAAAGCCAATCACGATCCGTGTGTCAGACTTTGATAGAGCAGCACCTCACGGAACAGGTCATATCAAGGCAGGACTCAACTATGCAATGAGCCTCCATGCCATTGTAGATGCACATGAACAGGGCTTTGCAGAGAATATGTACCTCGATCCTGCAACACGTACAAAGGTAGAGGAGACAGGTGGAGCAAACTTCATCTTCATCACAAAGGATGGCACATTTGTTACACCTAAGTCAGACAGCATCCTTCCATCAATCACACGCCGTTCACTGATGGTAGTTGCAGAGAAGTACTTAGGACTCAAGGTTGAGCACAGAGAGGTACTCTTTGATGAGGTAAAGGATTTTGCTGAGTGTGGACTCTGTGGAACAGCAGCAGTAATCTCTCCTGTAGGAAAGATTGTAGACCACGGCAAGGAAATCTGCTTCCCAAGCGGCATGGACGAAATGGGACCTGTTACAAAGAAGCTTCGTGACACACTTACAGGCATCCAGATGGGTCATATTGACGGACCGGATGGATGGGTTCACGAGATTAAATGTGATTAATTAAGTGTAATTAAGAACATACATTTATAATAAAGCACCGGGTATTATGTTACATCGTAATATCTGGTGCTTTTGTATTATATTACATATTATTTTATGTGGCATAACAATACAATTTGTGCTAAAATAATCTCGTATATATGCAAATGTTTATAAAAGCTTGGAATAGTTACATAAAAGCATACAAAAGAAATAACCGGGGATAATTAAATGGACGAGTACGAAAAGATAAGACAGAGAAAGCGCGAAGCATATAGAAAAAGACACCGCGCACAGGTTCGAAGGAAGCAGCTTATTACCAATGCCGTTGTGATAGGCATGATAATACTTATAATTGCAACGATAATCATAGTGGGAGCACTAAGAGGCAGAAAGGCAAAGCAGGAAGAGGTAAAGGCAGAGGTTACGACTACTTTTTACAATCCTATACAGCCAAAGCTTGATGTGCAGCTGCTGACACCCAATCCGTATTCCAGACCACAGAAGGCACTTGAGAAGGTAAACGGCATAGTTGTTCATTATACAGCAAATCCGGGTACATCAGCCAGACAAAACAGAGACTATTTCAATGGACTTGCAGAGACCAAAAAGACCAAGGCAAGCTCACACTTTGTGATAGGCTTGGAGGGTGAGATAGTGCAGTGCATACCGTGCAATGAGATATCGTATGCATCTAATAACAGAAACAGTGACACTATATCAATAGAGTGCTGTATAGAGGATGAGACAGGAAAGTTCAACGATAGCACATATCAGTCGCTTATAGAGCTTACCACATGGCTTATGGGACGGTATGATCTGAATGCGGATGATGTAATAAGACATTACGATGTGACAGGCAAGAAGTGTCCGCTCTACTTCGTGGAGCATGAGGATGCGTGGGAGCAGTTTCACAAGGATCTGGATACCTATATCAAAGAAAATGGTGTGCCAAAGGAAGAAGCAAGCCAAACCTGACAATATATAATAAATTAAAGGATGATTTAAAAATGAAGGAAATTATCGGAAATCTGTTGAAAAAAGAGAATGTGCGTCAGAATCTGAGCAGCCTCAGACAGGAAATTAAAGATGAAAATGCATTGGCAGAGGCACTAAAGCTGCTTGCCGGAGAAGAAGAGCTGGTTGTATCGTTTATGGGAGAAGAGGATGCAAAAACCAGAAAGAACGCAGCTCTTCTGATAGGAGATTTACATATGTCACAGCTTTCTGATGAGGTTTTTAAAGCATATGAGGCTGAGCAGATGCGCTTTGTGAAGGGCTCATACCTGGCGGCACTGTCAAAGCTGGACTGCAAAGAGCTTATACCACAGCTTATGGAGCGGGCAGGAGAGCTTGAGCATATGACAGTCACAGCTGAAAATAGAAAGCATATTGAGGAAGAATTTAACGAAATAAATAAAATCCTGATTAAATATAATGGAATAAAGCACCATACACCGGTGCTTGAGGGAGTGAAGGCGGAGCTGCTTCTTATGACAAACCGCCTCCACAGAGAGGTGGTACGACGTCAGATACCTGTTAAGGATACAAAGCTGCATCCGCTTGGAGTGCTTGTAAAGACTGACAATATACCTCTTATCATGCAGGTGCGTACATTCAGAAGGATGTACTTCACCATACATGCAGCATCGCTTCTGCCAAAGGATGCACAGGAAGCGGCTAGAATTCTTACAGAATCAGATATGTATGATATATTAAGACGCATGCACCGTGAGGGTGGTCCGTTTTACTATCGTATTGAGAGTACGGCAGATGCGGCATATCAGAGCAGGCTTGCCAGAGCTATCGATATGCTTTCAGAGGGCAGGATGATCAATTCACCAAATGATTATGAGGTGGTGATTAAGCTCATACAGACAAAAAATGACGATTTTTTCGCTTGCATGAGATTATGTTCTATACAGGATAATAGATTTGCGTACAGAAGGAATGCACTTCCTACGTCGATGCATCCGTCACAAGCGGCACTTATTGTTTCGCTTGCAAAGCCGTATCTTAAGGAAGAAGCACAGATCATGGATCCGTTCTGCGGAGTAGGTACACTGCTCATAGAGCGCACACACCTAGTCCCGGCACGCGAGATATATGCTACAGATACCTATGGTGATGCAATCACTATGGGCAGAGAGAATGCAGGACTTGCTAAAACAAGAATTAATTTTATACACAGGGATTTCTTTGATTTCAGGCATGACTACAAATTTGATGAGCTGATTACGGATATGCCGGTTCGAAACCGACAGACCAAGGATGAGATGGAGCTTTTTTACGAGAGGTTTTTTGACAAGGCCACGGAGCATCTGGTATCCGGCGGCATTATTGTTATGTATTCAAATGAGATTGGGTTTGTAAAGAAACAAATCAGGCTTCGCGTTGAATACCGTCTGCTTCAGGAGACATGTATTCTCGATAAGAAGGGCTTTTATCTGTTTGTTATCAGATATGAGGATTGATTTGTGTGAGTTTTTAGGAGGAAAATATGTCGGATTCCAAGATTTTTCAAAAAATACAGGATTATTTCTGCTTGGCTAACGGAATATATTTATTGTGTCTGACAAAAAAGGACGGGGTCATGACAGAAGCGTGTCACTGTAAGGCAGAGTGGAAAAGTATGCTTGCCCTTATTGGTGAAGACAAATATGAAAACCTTCTTTTGAGACTGTCGGACTGCAGGGTTGAGAATCTCATAGATGAACCGCTCGACAAGGATTATCTCAGGCTGTATGGTCTGATTGTAAGAGTGGACAATACACCTGATATATATTGGATTATAGCTGCAGTAATTGATGAGAAGCTGTCTGATGATGAGAGGGCATTGCTTCCTGATGGCATACTCACCACCGGTGAGGCACGCTTTGACAGGACAATTGAGTTTCTGGAGACTGTGACAAGACAGCTTTTGATTACAATGAGAGATGAGAGTGCTGCGAATGAGGCACTTTCGCTTATCAGGAAGTCGGATGAGGAAATCAAGAGACAGTTTCATATGCTTGAGTCTATCAATTCTGTCATAAAGCTGCTTGAGATGGATGGAAGCTTTACTGATATGGCGCAAAAAGCGCTGGAGAGTGCGGTTACAACCATAAAGCTTACCGGTGCTTTTATCATCCGCAAAAATGTGGACGGCATGCATCTGGATGTAATCGTAAGTTATGGCAGAAAGCCGTTTGATACAATATCAATCACCGAGGTGCCTTTTTTCACAGGAAAGCCTTATATCATATCATCAGACTCTGTGATGCCGGAGAAATTCCGGCTTTTCATGGAAAAGCAGGCTATGAAGGCTGCCATATTCCAGCCGGTAAATATAGACAACAGGACACAGATGTATGTATGCTTTTTTGATGAGGCGGATGGCAGAAGCTGGGGAAAATATGATGTGAAGTTTTTAAATGATACGAAGCGCGTTATTCAAAGTGTCCTCACAAAAAAGATAACAACCAACTCGCTTGCAGGCTCCTATGCTTCGCTTGAAGCGATACTGGAGAACTCAGGCTGCGGCATCTACGTGGTCGATATGTCAAAGTCAGAGATACTTTACATGAATAATTACTGTAAGCAGCTGCTTTCAAATATTATCGAGCAGAATAAGCTGGAAAAATATATTTTTTCCCATACCGCAGATAGCCGGAGCTTTACAGAGGTATATGTGACGGAGGAGGATAAGTGGTTTGATATTCATCGCACGGGCATAGTGTGGGTGGATGGGCGCAAGGTGCAGCTCGTTACACTGTACGATATCACGCAGAAGAAGCGTTATCAGCAGCGCATTGAGAATCAGGCCAATAATGATTTTCTGACAGGACTGTATAACAGGATGAGATGTGAGCAGGATCTGGCTAAGTTTATAGATGATTCAGTGAAAAACGACACCAGAGGTGCGATGATTTATATAGATCTGGATGATTTCAAGCACATAAATGACGGGCTTGGACATCAGTACGGAGATGTGCTTTTAAAAGCCATATCACACAGCCTGATGCAGGTGAAGGGGATTGAGAATCACTGCTACAGGATGGGTGGCGATGAGTTCATAATTATAGTGGCAGGCAGCTCGGTTGACAGGCTGGAGAGTATCATTAATGATATACAGCAGATCTTTGTCAAACCGTGGTTCTTAAAGGGAGAGGACTATTACTGTACGATAAGTGCAGGCGTGGCATTTTTCCCGACAGATGCAAGTACTGTGGAGGATGTCATAAGAAGAGCTGATATAGCGCTTTTCAATGCTAAAAAAGAAGGAAAAAACCGTATAGAGTTCTACAACGAGGGTATTGATGGCACAAGCACGAAGCGACTTGACCTGGAAAAGCACATGAGAAAAGCCACAATGAATGAGTGCGATGAGTTCACCGTGTACTTTCAGCCGATTATAAGCGTGAAAGGGGATGATGCCTGTGCTGGTGCAGAGGCTCTTGTCAGATGGAATTCAGCGACCATGGGCTTTATAAATCCGGTTGACTTTATACCGCTTGCTGAGTATCTGGGGCTTATAAACCCAATCGGGGAGCACGTGCTAAGAGAGGCGGCAAAGCACTGCAGGTATTGGAATGACATGGGACATCCTGACTACAAGGTAAATGTCAATCTGTCCGTGGTGCAGCTGCTGCAGAATGACATAGTAAAGAAAATAAAAACTGTAATTGACGAGGTGGGCATAGACCCGGGAAATCTGTGTCTTGAGGTGACAGAGAGCCTGGCAATCAATGACATGGTGCGCATGAAGCGGATACTCAGTGAGATAAGGGCGCTGGGGGTGAAGGTTGCGCTGGATGATTTTGGTACGGGATATTCATCTTTAAACCATATCAGGGAGATGCCTCTTGATATAATTAAAATAGATAAATGCTTCATTGAGCATCTTGGGGAGGATGATTTTTCTGATGCATTTGTCAAGATGGTTACAGAGCTTGCCAATACAATAGGAGTACATGTCTGCGTAGAAGGAGTTGAGACTGACAGACAATATGCTATAATTAAGAAGATGGGAATAGATTACATACAAGGATATTTCTTCGACAAGCCGATGTGCATAGAAAGCTTCGAGGAGAAATATATCTGACGAAGAAGGTGTAACATGCACGAAGAAGATATAGAAAAAAGCACATGCTGCTATACAATGAAGCAGATAGAAGAAAAAATGGACGATTATGGCCAGATTTTTGACATAGTGCGTCTGATAGATGAAGAGCGCATATCACGCATGGAGAATAACAGCGATAATCAGGATACTATTGACCCGTGTCCGTGCTATTCATTCTGGAAGAAAAATAAACAATGCACAAATTGTATCACGGCTAAGACCATAAAAGATAAAAGGCAGCGTGTCAAGATAGAGTTTTCGGGCACTGATTCATATCAGGTTATATCAAGGTACTATAATATAGAAGGCAAAAACTATGTAATGGAGCTTGTTAACCGTATGGATGGCGGGGCACTGAAGGATGAAGAGGTCCGCAAAAAGCTTGAATCCAAGATAGTAAGCTATAAGGAAAAGCTCTACAGTGATGCGCTGACAGGTGTTTACAACAGGCGTTTCTATGAGGAAAATGTCAAAAACAGCAAGATAAATGCCGGTGTCGCCATGCTCGATGTTGATGATTTTAAGCTGTACAACGATTCACTGGGGCATATAGCAGGTGATATGGCGTTGTGTGCTTGTGTTGATACGATAAAGAGCTGTATCAGAAAGAGCGACCTGGCAATCCGTTATGGTGGTGATGAGTTCCTTATCATCATATACGATGTGACAGAGGATGAGTTTCGCAAAAAGCTGATGGATATGCAGGATGCGATAAACAAGACAGTCATTCCTGAGTATTCAAAGCTGCAGCTTAAGGTCAGCATAGGTGGTGTGCTCTGTAAAGACGAGACTGTGACGGATGCAGTGCTGCGCGCGGATTCACTTATGTATATAGCTAAAAACCGAAAAAATATTGTGATAATTGAAAACGATGAGGATGTCACAACGGAGGAGCTTGACGAGATAAAACAGCAGGTGCTCATAGTGGATGATTCCATAGTAAATCGTGAGCTTTTGTCTGAAATGCTCGGAAACGACTTTAGAATACTCGAGGCAGCAAATGGTGTCGAGTGTATAGAAAAGCTCAAGGAGTATGGTACCGGAATATCAATTGTACTTCTTGATATGGTGATGCCGGTCATGGATGGATACGGGGTGCTTGACTACATGAACAAGAAGCACTGGATTGATGATATCCCTGTTATTATGATATCAGGAGAGGATTCAGAGAGCTATGTGAGAAAGGCTTATGAGATGGGTGTGTCAGATTATATAAGCAGGCCCTTTGATGTAAAAGTGGTTTATCAGCGTGTGGTAAATACAATAAAGCTCTATGCCAAGCAGCGCAGGCTGATTCGCATGGTGACCGACCAGATATACAGGCGTGAGAACAATAATAAAATCCTGATTTCAATTTTAAGCCATATAGTCGAGTTCAGAAATGGCGAGAGCGGAAGCCATGTTATTCATATTAATAAGCTTACGGATATGCTTTTAAAGGAGCTGGTTGGCATAACGGACAGGTACGACATAACAGGCGATGATATAGAGCTGATAGCAACAGCGTCAGCCCTTCACGATATCGGCAAAATCGGCATAGACGATGCCATCTTAAATAAGCCGGGCAGGCTCACCGATGAAGAGTTTGAGGTGATGAAGACTCATACTGTGATCGGCGCAAGGATGCTCGATGACCTGGATGCCTTCAAGGGAGAAAAGCTTCTCAAAACAGCCAGGCAGATATGCCGCTGGCATCATGAGAGGTATGATGGTAACGGATATCCGGATGGCATGAAGGGAGACGATATACCAATCTCGGCACAGGTGGTATCTGTAGCCGATGTATATGATGCCCTGACGAGCAATCGTGTGTACAAGAGCGCATTTTCACATGAAAAAGCAATGCAGATGATTATGGATGGAGAGTGTGGACAGTTCAATCCTGTTCTCTTACAGTGTCTGGTCAATATACAGGATAGGATAAAGGATGGGCTGGATTAGCTGGAATGCACGATAAATGAAAAATATTTGCAAAAATAAAAATAAGTGTTGACATATTTGATTTGATTTGATATTATATCAAAGTCGCGTGAGACAAGCGACAGAAAATCAAATATTTGCGGAAGTGTCGGAACTGGCAGACGAGCAAGACTAAGGATCTTGTGATTATTGCAATCGTGTGGGTTCAAGTCCCATCTTCCGCATTATAAAATTAAAAAGGGTTAAGCCTTAGGGCTTAGCCCTTTTTGGTTTTAGAAGCGGAAGCGGGACTTGTCCCCATGGGTCCAAGGTCTCCGCTCCGCTTCGGTCGTTGCAGGGCAGACGTCCCCCGGATGTCTTGCGCCCCATCTTCCGCTGGGCTCGGGTGGTTGTGTGGCAGGAGTTCCATGGTCCAAGGTCTCGCATCCGTCACCATCTTCCACGTTAAAAGGGATTAAGACAAATTATACGGATTTCGTTCAAGATTGCATATTAGATAAGAAAGAGAGGACAAGCTTATGAGCCAGAAAAAATACAGTTTATTATACCCGGATACAAATGCACAATACCGGACCCTAAGTAATGTGACTATGCATGATCTGGGAATGGATCAAATCTGCAAAAAGCTGTCAGCAAAGGAGCATGAGCAGAACTACATCCAAAACGTGATGGCGCGTATGTATGCAGATCCGGCGGTGACACAGTACCGCTGTGATATTTTCGAGGATGTTTTCAGGCAGAAGAAAATGCGTGATGACCTTATGGAAATACTTGAGCGCATCAGCTTTCTGAGAGATTATGGCAGCTTTAACCGGGAATATGATGAGAGTGCCGGCATCTGGGATCTTTTGCATAGGCTGGACGAGCTTAATGATTATATCAAGTGCGTGGATGCGCTTCACACCTGTCTGGCAGCTTCGGACATTCATTCCGCAGGCTTTCTTGGCTTAAAAGCCTATGTGGAGAAAATTTATGCGGACAACGGATTTGCAGAACTGAAAAAAGATATCGCAGAACTGAAAATGGACACTTCACAGCTTAAGAGCATTACGGTAGGTATTAACTTAAATGACCGCTTTGAAGCGGACGGAATCGGTCTGATATCTGTAAACAGCAAATATTTTACCAAGTCCGGAATCCTGGGAAATTTTTATGACCATATTGCATCAAAGGATCGGATCAATGAGGATACCATATGGAAAAAGAATTTCAAAGTTCAGCCATTTGATGTGAATGCAGATGCGGTGAGCAATACTCCGATGCAGAAACTGATGGATACAGCCGTTATGCGGTCGGAAAGCCGGGGTGGCATTGTGAAGCTTCCCGAGGAAGATCAGGCAAAGGATGTGACGCGTTATACAGACCGAATCGTCAATCATATGATTTCACATATGGTGAAAAGAGTCAGGGAAGTATTGAACAAATATGTTTCCATTACCATTACCGACATGACAGACTTGATTCCGGAGCTGCTCTACTATATCAAATGGGCCGAGTACATCCAAAAATTGCAGGAACAGGGCTTTAGCTTCGCAAAAGCTTCTGTATATAAAGAGGGAGAAAATGCATCTGATCCGTACATGATGCAGGCGCGTGGAATCTACAATTTAAAGCTTGCTGTTTTTGAGACAGAGGAGTCCGGGAACATTGTACCAAATGACATGGATTTTGACAGGGATCGGAGAGTGTATATCTTAACAGGTGCTAACCGAGGTGGCAAGACGACGATTACACAGGCTATTGGACAGTTGTTTGTGTTGGCGCAGGGAGGCATCTATATTCCGGGAAAAGCATTTACATTTTCCCCTGTTACCGGTATTTACACCCATTTCCCGGCAGATGAGGACAAGACATTGGATTTAGGAAGACTTGGGGAAGAATGTAAGCGATTTAAGGCAATCTATGAGGAGGCTGACAGCAGGAGTCTGCTTTTGATGAATGAATCCTTTTCTACCACTTCGTTTGAAGAGGGATACTACATTGCAAAGGACAGTGTCAGGGCAATTTTACATAAGGGAATGCGGACCATTTATAATACACATATGCATAAGCTGGCATTTGATGTGGATGAAATGAATGAAGAGCAGCAGAATGCAGAGCACACAGAGGGAAAAGCCTTTTCCATGATCGTGCACATGAAGGGGACAGAGCGCTCCTATCAGATTGAAGTGGCGCCTCCGGAGGGAAAATCCTATGCAAGTGAGATTGCGCAGAAGTACGGTGTTACTTATGAGATGCTGGTGAAATAACTCGCTTTCTCGTTTTCAGATACATCATACATCCAAGACACAGCACAAGCTGCAGCACAGACGAAAACGGTGTTGCCAGTCCAATGTCAAACAGTGTTGCTCCTGTCCTGCGGCTTATAAGCCATGCCACCGGAATCCTTACACAGAAGGCACCGATGATTCCTTGGAGCATTACAAATCTGGTCATGCCGATTCCATTATAGAATCCGACATAACAGAAGAAAATTGCGGTAAACAGACAGTCGATTGCATAGGCTTTCAGATAGTCTGCGGCAGCTTCGATAACCATTGCATCGTTAGAGAAAATGCCTGCCAGTACGTTTCCGTGGAAAAATGACAGGAAAAACATTCCCACACCAATTACAAAGGAAACTGCAACACCATAATGCAGTGCTTTTTTTGCACGATCCATACAGCCGGCTCCGTAATTTTGCGCGACAAAAACAGAAATAGACTGCATAAAAGCCGATGAAATCAGCATAATAAACGCACATACCTTTTCAGCAACGCCCACACCGGCAGAGGCAGTTACACCTATGGAATTTACGATTGCCAGAATAATCAGAAATGAAATGCTCACAAGAAGATCCTGCAATGCTATAGGTGCACCAAGACCGACCATTTTTTTCAAAGTCTGTTTGTGAATTCTGATATCAGTTTTCTTCATCTCAAAAGGCAGCTCCTTTTTTCGAATTACTACAAATGAAACAATTACGCTAATCACCTGAGCCGATACGGTTGCAAAAGCGGCACCTGTTGTTCCCATTTTAAATCCGGCACAAAGAATCAAATCGCCTGCAATATTACAGACACAGGCAATGGCTACTGTAAAAAGAGGGGTTCTGGAGTCACCGATTCCTCTGAAAATGCATCCGATCAGATTGTATGCCACAATCACCAGCATACCTCCACCGCAGATTTGCACATAGGCTACCGTTTTGTCGAAGGCTTCTTCAGGAGCATTCATAATACCACTTAATTGTGGTGCAAAGATGACCAGTATGACGGTCAAGATACATGCAATCACCGAAAACATCACAATTGCAGTGCCAACAGTAAGCCCACCCTGTTTACGTTCTTTGCATCCAATCTGCTGTCCGAGAAGAACAGTAGTTCCCATAGAAAAGCTGCTGACGAGATTGGTCAGCGTCATCATAATTTGTGATCCTGTGGAAACTGCCGAAACATCCGCAGATGAAGCGAATTTTCCGACAATTAGAAGATCCACTGCTCCATACATAGCCTGCAGAAAAAGCGCCAGCAGAACAGGCAGCGCAAACATAATCAGTGGATTTAAGATTTTGCCCTGAGTAAAAGTGTTGTCTTTTTCCATTTTCATTTTTTAGATTCCTTTCATTCAAAAAAGGCTGGATAAGTAACAGGCATTTCAGCCTGTCATCTTATCCAGCCATTGTTTCTATCGAACAATTAACCCTCCGATGTGCTTTTCACAGTATACTATATACGATTTTTGCCGTCAACCTTAATTTTAAGAAAAAAATCACATTGAAATTGTTGATCGCTTATGATAAAATTTTTCGCATGGAACCCATGACAGGGGTGGTAGCCTCCCGAGCTGATGAAACCAGTTTGCTGGAATACATAAGAAGGGAGGTGGCGCAAATGACGGCTTATGAGATTATTTCGATTTTCATTGGGATATTAGCCTTGCTGATGTCTTTTGGTAGCTTGATTGTAGCGTTGCTTGCCTTTCTCGATAAGAGAAACAAGAGAAAATAAAAATGCCCGCCCTGTTTGCACCAGGACGGGCGCCTCTATGTAAGAGGATATAAACCAGTTTTGGAAACTCCACCTTTTGGAGTGGGGCTCCTGAGAGGCATTCGTTCCAGCGAGTGCCTTTCTTTATAATCAATATACCACAGTTGGAAGCTGTTTTCAATGTTGATTTTTGATTGTGAGATGAAAAAACCTTTGGAGAAAGGTAGCTCAAAGAAGGAGAAGAAGTATATGTTAGATAATAAAGGATTTGATTTGTGGGCAGATGGATATGACAAAACAGTTGGAATTTCATATGAAGAGAATTGTTATCCGTTTGCCGGTTATAAAGAAATACTTGGAATGATTTATAAGAAGGTTCTTGAAAGAGAAAACCCAACGATTCTTGATATCGGTTTCGGCACAGGAACGCTCACCACAAAATTATATGAAAAAGAGTGTGAAATATATGGACAGGATTTTTCGGAAAGAATGATAGAGTTAGCTCAAAAGAAAATGCCAGATGCACATTTATATCAGGGCGATTTTTCCGAAGGGCTGGTGGAATCGCTTTTACAGCATACATATGATTTTATTATTGCAACGTATTCCTTACATCACCTGACAGATGATGAGAAAATTCAATTTATTCAATTATTAAAAACATTATTAAAAGAGGGTGGTTGCATTCTGATTGGAGATGTGGCATTTCAAACAAGCTCAGATTTAGAAAAATGTCATAAGGAAAACAAGGATGGATGGGATGAGGATGAAATCTATTTTGTGGTAGATGAGTTAAAGAAAGCATTTCCTGAATTGGAATTTACTCAGGTATCTTATTGTGCAGGGTTACTGATGATAAAGAAGTAAATACAAACATGCAAGACAGTGTCCTTTTTTTATTATCTACACTATCGCTAATCCTATATCAAAATCCTTGGCTATTCCCACCACTGACACCACATTTTTCCAGCGTTATTGTATTAAATGTAAGGAGGACATGAATTGTGTTGACACCCTATAATATAGGGCGTAATATGCGAAACTTAAAATGCAAAGGATAAACTTGTTGACATAATGTGTGATACACAGTATACTATGTTAAACACATAGTGTGCGACACACAATACAGTGCAATAAACATAATGAATTTAAATAAAGGATACTGAAGGGAGGAGAATGGATGAATTGTGATGAAATTGTTTCAGGATTAATTTTAGAATTCAGACGGGGCACACTCATCATGGTAGTGTTAGCACAACTAAATAAACCAATGTATGGATATTCATTGGTAAAGGAATTAGAAGGAAAAGGTATTTCGATAGAAGGCAATACATTATATCCTCTACTGAGAAGACTAGAGAGTCAAGGTCTACTAAAAAGTGAATGGGAAACTGAGGCAACGAAGCCAAGAAAATATTATATCATCACAGAAGATGGGAAGCTGGTTTATAAAAAAATTAAAGAACACTGGAAAAAATTTTCACAGTCAATCAATGTTTTAATGGAGGAAGAATAAATGGTAAAAAATGATTTGATCGACAGATACATTTATGCAGTTACAAAACATATGAAATCCGCCATGAAAAAAGACGTGGCGGCGGAATTAGAGACGATCATACAAGATATGTTGGAGGAACGATGTGAGGATGTTACTCCAACGGAGCGTGATATCAAAGTTGTTCTAACGGAACTGGGAACCCCGAATGAGTTAGCTTCGAAATATAAAGGTGAAACACAGGAGTGTTTGATTGGACAGCCGTATTACAGTTTATATGTGTATGTATTGAAAATTGTGACAGCGTGCATCAGTGGCGGAATGTTATTTGCTCAAATCATGGCAGCATTAACATCGCACACAATCTGGTATATAGCTATCTATAGAACCATCGGTGGGATTTTTGGCGGTATATTGACAGGATTTGCATTTGTGACATTATTATTTGCATTCTTTTATAAAAAAGGAATTAAGGTGGATGGGTTAAATGATGGAATAGATAATTTGCCTCCTGTTCCACAAAAGTCTAATAGGATTTCAAAAGTAGATGCGATTGTAGGAATTGTTTTTTCGGTTATCTTCACTCTTGTATTTCTTGTATGCCCACAGATTTTATGCATTGCATTCGTAAAAAATGGGGTAGGTGTGCATGAACCACTTTTTAATTTAGAATATATCAGACAAACATGGTATTTCATTCTTGCATTTGGAATTTTGGGTGTTACAAGGGATAGTGTGAGACTTATTGATGGCAGCTATACCAAAAGGGTGATGCTTGTTACCATTATCACCAATATTATTGATGGAGTATTAACAAGCATTTGGCTGTTAAATGATAGGATTATGAATAGTGGATTTTTTGATGGTATTGAGCAGTTATTTGGAACGGATGCAGAAGGTATTTCACATGTTTTTATACACTATAATAAGGTATTTCTCTCAATCATCATTTTGGCATTAACAATTAATTGCATTGAGACAGTCGTGAAAGCGGTAAAATACAGCCGACAATAAAATAATTTTAGATGAATCAATCTCTATTTACAAAAATGCTACAATGCATATGATTTTATTATTGCAACGTATTCCTTGCATCACCTGACAGATGATGTAAAAATTCAATTTATTCAATTATTAAAAACATTATTAAAAGAGAGTGGTTGTATTCTGAACGGAGATGTGGCATTTCAAACAAGATCAGATTTAGAAAAATGTCATAAGAAAAACAAGGACGGATACAAACCTGTAAAAGCAACAGTTCATACCCATAGACTTTTTGAGAAGGTTGGTTTTGATGGGATTTTTGGAAGAAGTATATGTTAGACAATAAAGAAAATTGATAAAATTATGTTTTATAAAGATGAATTGTGTTGACACCCTATAATATAGGGTGTAATATAGTTAAAAAGAGAAGGGAAAATTACAAATGACAAGAACTTTTATAGAGGTTCCGTTGTTTTCAAAAAGATGGAAAGAGATTGGATTAGGTGAGGATGAATTACGAGCGCTTCAGATAATGTTACTTAAAGATCCTGTGTCAGGACCTATAATGGAAGGAACTGGTGGAATTCGCAAGGTCAGATTTCCGCTCCAGAATAGAGGCAAAAGTGGTAGCGTACGAGTTTGTTATACTGATTTTGCGGAGTATGAAGTAATATATCTGATTACAGCATTTCAAAAAAAGAGTCAGGAAAATCTTACAGAGGAAGAAAAAAGCGTTTTAAAGAAATTAGTTAAATCGTTGAGAGAGGAAGCTGCTAAAAATAGGAGGTGATTTCTATGAGTTCATTATTTGAGGATTTAAAAGAAGGACTCGAGGAAGCTATAGCTTATGAGAAAGGATATGGAGCGGGTAGAGTAAAAACATATATGATTTTGCCGGTCAAAGAGTATAGTGGAAAAGAAATACGTGATATTAGGACAAAGGCGGGGATGACTCAAAGTGTATTTGCTTCATATATGGGAGTTTCGATTAAAACAGTGGAAGCATGGGAAGGTGGTAGGACACATCCGACGGGACCGGTGTTCAGGCTTTTAGATATTCTTTCTAAAAACGAAGAAATGGAGTATATTGTTGCTAAATGAGCATAGAAATGGGCAGTAGATTATCAGTCCATTTTTTATAGCAATACATGCAGGATAATTTGATGAGAAAAATAGTAGCAGCTACAGATGAAAATAAAGAAGAAATTTTAAAATTGTATAAGATACAGCTCGGCAGGGAGTATTGTCCATGGGACGATTCTTATCCCGGAATGAAGGAGATTGAGTTTGATCTTGGTAGAGAAGCCTTGTTTGTAATGATTGATGGGCAGGAGATTAATGCGGATGCCGGAAGCAAAGAGGACAGGATTATCGCTGCGATTTCAATTGATGATGATCCGCAGGTGGAGAAGCTTGATTGCTGGAGCAGCAGACTGGCACCCGGAGCTGAGCTTTCAAGACTTGCGGTTCATCCGGATTTTCAGAATCAGAAAATCGCCAGACAAATGCTGGCATTTGGGATGGAAGAGCTCGCAAGGAGAGGGTACAAAAGTGTGCATTTTTTAGTCAACAAGCTCAATGTGAAGGCTCTGCGCTCGTATGCAGTGTTTGGATTTGAGACAGTGGGTGAATGCAGCCTGTTTGGGCAGCCGTTTTTGTGCTATGAAAAGAGTCTGTAAAAAAATATGATTTTTTTGAAAAAAGTGCTTGCATTTTTGAAAACAATCTGATATTATATACGAGTCGCGTGAGACAAGCGACGAAAACAAAATACATGCGGAAGTGTCGGAACTGGCAGACGAGCAAGACTAAGGATCTTGTGATTATTGCAATCGTGTGGGTTCAAGTCCCATCTTCCGCATTATAAAACTAAAAAGGGTTAAGCCTTAGGGCTTAGCCCTTTTTAATTTTAGAAGCGGAAGCGAACCTTGTCCCCATGGGTCCAGGGTCTCCGCTCCGCTTCGGTCGTTGCAGAACAGACGTCCCCCGGACGTCTTGCGACCCATCTTCCGCGTGGCTTCGGTCGTTGTGGGGCAGGAGCACCATGGTTCAAGGTCTCGCCTCCGGTTTGGTCGGATCGTGGCATAGAACAATAAAACAGGGATTAAGAGAGGTAAGTGTATTTTATGATTAGATTTAATAACGATTACAACCGCGGTGCTTTTGACTGCATTTTGAAGGCACTGGCAGATACAAATACAACCAGCTATCCGGGATATGGTGAGGATGAGTGGTGCGATAAGGCTGAGCAGATTATTAAGGGGCTTATTGGCAGAGATGATTCCATGATTAAATTCATTCCGGGTGCCACACAGGCCAATTATGTTGTGGTTGCGGCGGCACTTTCACCGGTGCAGAGTGTGATCGCGGCGGATACGGGGCATATCAATTGCCACGAGGCGGCTTCTATTGAGAATACAGGGCATAAGATTCTTGCGCTTCCTAACACGGACGGTAAAATCAGTGCTGCGCAGATTGAGGCGTGTGCCGCAGAGTATTATGACAATGCAAAGCCTGAGTATCTGACGGAGCCAAAGATGGTTTATATTTCATTTCCGACGGAGCAGGGTACTCTTTATACGAAAAGAGAGCTTTGCGATATCAGTGCTGTCTGCAAGAAATACGGCATGTACCTGTTTGTGGATGGCGCAAGAATGGGCTACGGACTGGGCTCAGATAAAAATGACCTTACACTCTGTGATTTTGCCATGCTTTCGGATGTTTTTTATATCGGTGGCACAAAGTGCGGTGCGCTCTTTGGTGAAGCTCTGGTTATAAATGCTGAGGATATCAAATATCGTTTTAAGGCTTATATGAAGCAAAACGGTGCAGTGCTTGCAAAGGGCTGGCTGATGGGCTTACAGTTTGCCACTATGCTTGAGAATGGCGATTATTTTGAAAAGACAAAGCGTGCAGATGAGCTTGCCATGCAGATTAAAGGGGCATTTGAACAGAAGAAGGTGCCGTTTTGGGTTGAGAGCTTTACAAATCAGCAGTTTGTAATATTATCGGATGAGCAGAAGAAGACACTTGCCGAGAAGTATTATTTTGAAGAGATGGGAAAAGAGAAAGAGGGCACTGTAGTGCGCTTTTGCACCAGCTGGGCCACAAAACAGGAAGAGGTTGACGCGCTGGTTTTAGATATATCAAAGCTGGTGTAGTAACAAATTTATAGTTTTTCGTACATTTCGTATAGTTTTTTAAATTTATGCTTGCATTCTTCTAAACTTTTTGGTAGAATAATGCTTGTTCGCAGGAGTGGCGGAATTGGCAGACGCGCAGGCTTCAGGTGCCTGTGGTAGCAATATCGTGTGGGTTCAAGTCCCATCTCCTGCATTAACAGGGAAGTCGGTGAACGGCTTCCTATTTTATTTTATGCAGATATTTTTTATAGCCTTTTGGCTTTTAATGGTCTGTAACCGTTGCCTGCCACACTGAGGGGTACAGCAGTCACAGGAATTTGATTATTATGGAGATGGGATTGCAGCGTGAAGAGATTGAATCTATCTTATATTAATGTAATATGTGTGTTTGTTTTGTCCTTTGCTGTTATGGAGTATGTAAATCTTTTGATTGGCAGAGTGGGCGGATTTCCTGTGCTTGCAGGGGTGCTTGTGTCATATTCCGTTATGAGATATGGCAGCTTTGCAAGGAAAAATATGGCATGCTACATGGGCATCTATATACTGACATGGTTTATCGGCACGGTAGTGCTATTTATCTCAAAATACTCAGGCTGGGGCAATATTAAAAAGCTTGGTCCGGCGCAGTATTTCAAGGCGCTGTACGGCTCAACCCTGTCAGAGATATGGGGATATTTTTTTGCAATTGTGCTCATGCTGACAGTGATTGTTTCACTTTTTCCGCTTACCGTAATAAAAAGCAGGAAAATATATGCACGGTATGTGTTGGGAAATACGCTTTTTTGGACGATAATACTCATACCGCTTAGGTTTGTAGATAAGAAATTTGTTAATCACAAGGTGATGTGGCAGGCCGGCTGTATGATGGCCTTTGCTGTGCTTTTGTTTGTGATGGAGCTTTTCGTTGTATACAGACTGGTGAAATACAGGTATTGCGATGAGCATGCAGACAGGAAAGTGCGCATTCACAGACGCAGGGTTCGAAGGAAAACATTAAAAGCTGTAATAGTCATTGTGCCGGTCGTTGTCATTGCAATTATTGTTGTTTACACATATTTCATGTCGCCTTCAAACGAGCCGGCTGAGTATGAAAGGGTCGCAAGCTGCATTACCAATGATGACAGGCTTGGACCTATGGTTTATGACAGTAAGGTGTATATTCCGATATCCATAGAGCTTGACTATGCTAAGTCAGGTAGTCCGCTTGGCTACATTGTATACAAGGATCAGGACTATAGCAGCAGATACTATGAGCTTGCCGCATCGAACCTCTTATATATGAATAAGAACGGTGACGATACATATTTACAAATGGCGGGCAACGCATCAAATTCATACAAGAAGCTGTCTGTGGTTGAAAAAAGCGATTCATGGAAGGACTGCAGCGTTTTTCTCATGTGGGATGAGGAGTGGCAGTCGGAGTCGCGCTACAGCAAGGATGTCACGGGCTATACGGAGTGCGATGAGGATTTCATAAAAAGCCTTGAGGATACCTTTGGTGCAGTGAAAATAAATCCGGCAGATTTCAAGGACTATGATGCTTATTTCACAATAGAGGGCTACAAATCCATGAAGGATGCCGTAGAGAGTGACAGCCATGCGGGCACCTGGGTGGGCTGTATACTGGCTAAGGACGATAAGTTCTACTATGGCAGCTACGACAATGAAATCACAGGAGGACAGCTTCAGATGCTGCGCCATGTGCTCGGTGGTAATTGATGTGCCATTTAGTTTTTGCCGAAAGAAAAATGAAGTAAATAAAATAAAGTAAATAAAAATAAAAAAAGGAATTTTAAAAATCACGTCGAATAATAACTAGTGTAGAGCATAATTAGTGTAGAGCACTATCGATGGAATGTAACGCTGCTTATTACATTTGGATGTAAATAGCAGCAGAATATAACGACTGTGACAGCGGGGAGGCAGATAAATGACCATTCGCGAGCAGATAGAAAAACGTGAGCAGGAAATATTAAGTCCGTTTGCATGTCTGAGCATCAACTCAAGAGGCAGGGACTTTGAAGAGCCGCAGTGCGATATCAGGCCTGTTTTTCAGCGGGACAGGGACCGGATACTGCATAGCAAGGCGTTCAGGCGTCTGAAAAATAAGACGCAGGTATTTCTTACACCAAAGGGAGACCATTACCGCACACGTATGTCGCATACGCTTGAGGTGTCGCAGAATGCCAGGACAATAGCCAAGGCACTGAGACTGAACGAGGACCTGGTGGAGGCTATAGCGCTGGGGCATGACCTGGGGCATACACCGTTTGGACATGCGGGTGAGCGCATCCTCAATGAGATATACGAGGGCGGCTTTAAGCACAATGAGCAGAGTGTGCGCATAGTGGAAAAGCTCGAAAAGGACGGAGCAGGGCTCAACCTGACCTGGGAGGTCAGAGATGGCATGCTAAATCACCAGACCTCGCTCATGCCACACACCTTAGAGGGCAAGATAGTCAGGCTTTCAGACAAGATAGCCTACATAAATTCAGACTTTGATGATGCAATACGCGCACAGCTTCTGTGTGAGGAGGATATACCGCTTGAGATAAGGAACACGCTTGGACACAGCACCAAGGCCAGGCTCAATCATATGGTGCACAATATCATCACAAACAGCATGGGAAAGGATGACATATGCATGTCAGAAGAGTCCGCGCAGGCTATGCAGGATTTGCGTAAATTCATGTTCGCAAACCTCTATAACAATCCTGTCGCAAAGAGCGAGGAGAAAAAAGCCAAGGCGATGCTCAAGCAGCTTTACTTCTATTATATGGAGCATATAGAGGAGCTGCCGCAGAAGTACCTCGTCATGCTCGGACAGGGTGATGACAAGGGGCGCATCATATGCGACTATATATCAGGCATGACAGATCAGTATGCCACCACGAAGTTCCACGAGTATTTCGTGCCGGTAGCATGGGAAATCGACGGATACTGATAATTCATACAGACTCTTAGCAACGAAGCGTTAGTCAGTTGTAAGAGCTAAGTGCCGCACTACAGACGCGCTCACCGGGCGATACCAACCATAAAGAACAGTAAGGGGATGATAAAATGCCGTACTACTCTGACGAGCTTGTAGAGGAGGTACGTTCGCGAAATGACATAGTCGATGTCATAGGAAGCTACGTGCACCTTCAGAAAAAGGGAAGTACCTATTTTGGATTATGCCCATTCCATAATGAAAAGACGGGATCCTTTTCCGTTTCACCGAATAAGCAGATGTACTATTGCTTCGGCTGTGGAGCCGGAGGCAATGTATTTACGTTTCTCATGCAGTATGAGAACTTCACCTTTCCGGAGGCCATGCAGGAGCTTGCAGACCGCGTGGGAATAGAGCTTCCCAAGCAGGAGATGACCTCAGCGCAAAGGCGGGAAGCAGACAGGCGCACGCAGCTTCTTGAGATAAATAAGGAGGCTGCAAAGTATTTTTATATGCTGCTTCGGGGACCGAGAGGACAGAAGGCGCATGAGTATTTCAAGAAGAGAGAGCTGTCTGATGAGACAATGCAGAAGTTCGGGCTTGGATACTCGGACCAGTACAGCGATGATCTGTACAAGTATCTGCGCAGCAAGGGCTATGAGGATGAGATACTTAAGGAGACCGGTCTTGTGACGATAGATGAGGTCAGAGGCGGGCACGATAAGTTCTGGAATCGTGCGATGTTTCCGATTATGGATGTGCACAACCGTGTCATAGGCTTTGGAGGCCGAGTGATGGGTGACGGAGAGCCGAAGTATCTAAACTCTCCGGAGACAAAGATATTTGATAAGAGCCGTAATCTTTACGGACTTAATATAGCAAGGAGCACGAGGAAAAATCAGCTCCTTTTGTGTGAGGGCTACATGGATGTCATAGCGCTGCATCAGGCGGGCTTTGACAATGCGGTGGCGTCGCTTGGTACGGCGCTCACGAGCGGACATGCCTCACTATTAAAGAGATACACCAATGAGGTGTATCTGACATATGACAGTGATGGCGCAGGGGTAAAGGCAGCGCTGCGTGCGATTCCGATACTCAAGGAGGTAGGCATCACAACAAAGGTCATTAACATGCGGCCGTACAAGGATCCGGATGAGTTTATCAAGGCGCTTGGCGCACAGGAGTATGAGGAGCGTATCAAAAAGGCTGAGAACAGCTTTATGTTTCAGATACGTATCATGCAGGCAGGCTATGATATGGACGATCCCGAGTCCAAAACCGCATTTTATAATGAAATCGCAAAGAAGCTGCTTGGTTTTACCGAGGAGCTTGAGCGGACAAACTACACGCAGGCGGTGTCCAGAGAGTACAGCATACCATACGACGACCTAAGAAAGCTCGTCAACAGTATGGCCATGAAGGGCGGTATCGTAAAGCCCCAGACAAAGCTTAAAAGTGGAATCAATGAGAAAAATAAAAAGGAGGATGGAATGAAGCAGTCGCAGAAGCTTCTCCTCACATGGCTCATAGAGGACAATTCACTTTTTGACAGGATAAAGGGGCGTATCAGTGCAGATGACTTTACCGAGGAGCTGTACCACAAGGTGGCGCAGGAGGTGTTTTCACAGTACGAGGCTACACATACGGTGAATCCCGCCAGGATAGTAAGCATGTTTACCGATGAGGATGAGCAGCGTGAGGTGGCAGGGCTTTTCAATGCCACAATCCATCAGGTGGAGGGCAAAAATGACAAGGCAACCGCACTCAGGGAAACCGTTGTCCGTATCAAGCAAAACAGCATAGACTACCGCTCAAAGCATCTGGCACCTACAGATATGGAGGGCATGATGAGGATTATTGAGGATAAGCGTGCACTCGAAGAATTGCAAAAAATACCAGAATAAAGAGGAAAATAAAATGGCAAAGAAAAAGGAACAAAAAGACATGGCACAGGAGCAGGAGCAGAAACTGAAATTCCAGCAGAAGCTTATTGAGATTCTTGAGCTTGGAAAAAAGAAAAAGAACATGCTTGAGTATCAGGAGATTGCAGATTTTTTCAAGGACTTAAATCTGGATCCGGAGAAGTTTGAGATGGTAATTGATTATCTCGAGCAAAACGGCATAGACGTACTTAAAATCAGCAATGACGATGACGTGGATGATGATATCATACTCGACGATGAGGATGAGGTAGAGGTTGAAAAGATAGACCTCTCAGTACCGGAGGGAGTCAGCGTTGAGGACCCTGTCCGTATGTATCTGAAGGAAATCGGTAAGGTACCTCTTCTTTCAGCGGATGAGGAGATTGAGCTCGCCCAGAACATGGAGGACGGAGCTGTAGCAACCGAGAAAATCAATGTGTTAAAGGGCCGCCTTGATGGTGCATCAGAAGAGGAAAAGGCTGAGATAAAGGAAGAAATCAAAAAGCTTCAGAGAGATGTGGATAAGGGAGCCGATGCCAAAAAGCGTCTTGCAGAGGCAAACCTGCGTCTTGTTGTCAGCATAGCAAAGAGATATGTGGGAAGAGGAATGCTTTTCCTTGACCTGATTCAGGAGGGAAACCTGGGTCTTATCAAGGCGGTTGAGAAGTTCGACTACAAGAAAGGCTACAAATTCTCTACATATGCCACATGGTGGATTCGTCAGGCTATTACAAGAGCAATAGCCGATCAGGCCAGAACAATCCGTATCCCTGTGCATATGGTTGAGACAATAAACAAGCTTATCCGTGTATCAAGACAGCTCCTTCAGGAGCTTGGCAGAGAGCCTTCACCGGAGGAAATCGCCAAGGAGATGAACATGCCGGTAGAGCGTGTGCGTGAGATACTCAAGATATCACAGGAGCCTGTTTCACTTGAGACGCCAATCGGTGAGGAGGAGGATTCACATCTTGGTGATTTCATCAAGGATGATAATGTACCGGTTCCTGCTGATGCAGCGGCATTTACACTCCTTAAGGAGCAGCTTGAGGAAGTGCTTGGCACTCTTACAGAGAGAGAGCAGAAGGTACTCACACTCCGCTTTGGCTTAGAGGACGGCAGAGCCAGAACGCTTGAAGAGGTAGGCAAGGAGTTCAACGTCACACGTGAACGTATCCGTCAGATTGAGGCAAAGGCACTAAGAAAGCTTCGTCATCCAAGCAGAAGTAGAAAGCTTAAGGACTACTTAGAGTAAGATGATTAGGCTATCCAGAAGAATGAAGGCAGTGGCATCAATGGTCACGGCAGGTTACACGCTTTGTGATGTGGGAACCGACCATGGCTATGTGCCAATTGCCCTGGTGCAGGGTAATATAATACCGAAAGCAATTGCTGTTGATATAAATAAGGGACCGCTTGAACGCGCCAATGAGCATATAAGGGCAAACGGTCTGACAGAGCAGATTACCACAAGGCTTTCCAATGGGCTTGAAGCGATACATGACGGAGAGGTTGACTCTATCGTCATAGCAGGAATGGGAGGAGAGCTTGTTATTCACATTTTAACCGCAGGGGAGACAGTGTGCAGGTCGGCAAAGGAGCTGATTCTGCAGCCACAGTCGGAAGTGAGCAAAGTCCGTGAATATGTAAGGAACGCAGGCTATAAGATAGTTGATGAGGACATGATTTTAGAGGACGGAAAATACTATCCGATGTTCAGGTGTGTGCCGTGTGCGGACAATTCCGCATGGGACAATATGGACGAGACGACAGTTACTGTATGCGATTTGTACGGACCTGTACTTATCAAAAACGGTAATCCGGTGCTTCGAAAGTTTCTAGTCAGGGAACACCACAAGCTGGCTGCCATCATGCAGCAGCTAAGGACACAGGAGATGAGTGATTCTATCATGGACAGAATCGAGCAGATAAACGAGATGATGGCATACAATGAGGCGGCATATTCGACTATGGGGGCAATAAGAAATGCAGGAATATAGTGTGAAGGTGACCTTGCCCGATGGACAGGTCATGGCAGTGACAGCATCAGAAGATGATACTTTAGAAGCAGTAGCAGACAGCTTCAAGGATTATTATGAGGATGACATAATCCTTGGAATTGTAAACGGCAGGCTTCGTGAACTGAATAAGAAAATAAAAAGTGACTGTGAGCTTAGCTTTGTGACAACCGCCGACAGAGATGGCAGGCGTACCTACAGAAGGAGCGTTGTGCTGCTTCTGCAGAGGGCTATATACGATGTATATGGCAGTATGGCAAAGCTTCATGTGATGCATTCGCTCGGTGAGGGCTATTATTGTCAGCTTGAGAAGGCAGCGGAGTGTGCGGACAGCCAACAGGAAAAACATAGTCCTGAAAAACATGATGAAGGTACAGACTTAAAAGGCGGCAGGGAAAACAGTGTGCAAAGAGTGACAGAGCATGATATCGATAGGATAGTCTGCAGCATGTACTCATTTGTGGAAAAAGACCTTCCAATCACCAAGCACAGTGCAAAAACACAGTATGCTGAGCAGCTTTTCAAGGAAAAGGGATTGCATGACAAGGAGAGACTATTGCACTATAGGAGAAGCTCCAGAGTCAATCTCTATGAGCTTGATGGTGTGGTGGATTATTTCTATGGATTTATGGCACCATCGACAGGGATGCTCAGGTATTTTGATATAGTGCCGTATGAGAATGGCTTTGTGCTTCTTTTCCCGGGAGCTAACAGCAGAAGTGTTGAGCCACTTGAGACATCCAATAAGTTGTTTCGCACGCTGGATGATTCCAGGGAATGGAGCAAGATGCTTGGAATCGGCACGATAGGCTCGCTGAATGATGCGATTGCAGCAGGCAGAGGTCAGGAAATCATGCTGCTTCAGGAAGCACTGATGGAGCAGAAGATAGGAAACCTTGCAGCAAGGATTGCTTCTGATGATAAGAAGAAATTTGTCATGATAGCAGGTCCTTCATCATCAGGCAAGACATCGTTTGCCAACAGACTGTCAATCCAGCTTATCGCAAAGGGCAGAAAGCCACATCCGTTAAGCCTTGATGACTACTATGTGGACAGGGAGTTTTGTCCGAAGAATCCGGACGGAAGCTTTGATTTTGAGTGCCTTGAGTCTATTGATGTGAAGCTGTTCAATGAGGATATGAACAGACTGCTTAAGGGAGAGGCTGTTGATATGCCATCCTTCAATTTCAAGACAGGAAAGAGAGAGTACCGCGGAAGAAAGCTGGTGCTTGGCTCTGATGATATACTAGTCATAGAGGGTATTCACGGCTTAAATGACAGGCTGTCGCAGCTTATCCCGCCTGAGCACAAGTTCAAAATCTATATCTCGGCGCTCACACAGCTCAATATTGATGAGCACAATCCACTTTCTACCACAGATGAAAGGCTTATACGCCGGATTGTGCGTGATGCACGCACACGCGGTACCAATGCCATGGAGACCATCGCCATGTGGCCGTCTGTCAGAAAGGGTGAAAGGGAGAATATCTTTCCTTTCCAGGAGCAGGCGGATGTGATGTTCAACTCTGCACTTGTGTATGAGCTTGCGGTGCTCAAGGTATATGCGGAGCCGTTGCTTTTTGGCATAGAAAGAGAATGTCCTGAGTATCTCGAGGCAAAGAGGCTGCTTAAGCTCCTAGACTACTTCCTTCCGATGCCGGCTGACGGCATACCAAACAATTCACTGCTTCGTGAGTTTGTAGGAGGAAGTTGCTTTAATGTATAAAACTAAAAAACCCCGTATTCCGGCTGTGTATAGAATACTGCTTGTGGCAATTGCAGTCATGGCTATTGGCGGTATTGCCGTAAATTGTTATGTGGGGAATTATTATCACGCAGAATCGATTGCGGAGGCTGCAATCGATTCGGACAGAGAGGTTGCTGTTACCATTGAAAAGAAGGACAAGCGTATACAGGCCACCCGGTATGATTTAAAGCTTAAGAATTATACGATAACCTTTGCACCACAGGATAAGGAAAAGGCCACAAAGGCACTTATTTTCTATCCGGGAGGCAGGGTGCAGTACACGGCGTATGCGCCGCTGATGCATGAGCTTGCAAAGAACGATTATGTGTGCATACTTGTACACATGCCGGGCAATCTCGCTGTATTGGACAAAAATGCAGCAGACGGTATCATTGAAAAATACAAGGAAATATACCCATCCATACAGGAATGGTACATAGGAGGTCACTCCTTAGGCGGTGCCATGGCAGCAGAATATGCGTCAAAGCATGCAGATGAGTTTGACGGACTGTTTCTTTTTGCAGCATATTCGACTGCTGACCTGTCAGATTCAGCTCTTAGGGTTTTTAGTGTGTATGGCTCTAAAGACGGTGTGCTTGATATGGATAAATACCGCAAATACCGCTCAAACCTGCCTGAGGAAACATATGAGTATGTCATTGATGGCGGGTGCCATTCTTATTTTGGCAGCTATGGTCTGCAAAAGGGGGACGGTACACCTGAAATAGCTTTAGAGGAGCAGATAGAGATGGTAGTAGACTTTATTACATACAACAGCAAATAATAGTTACCGGGAAAACAAAATGCAACTGAGATATCTCAGTTGCATTTTCATAATAAGTCACTTTACGAAACGCCAATAGGCTTTAAATTATTAAAATAAGCAGGACGATAAGCCGGGTTATGTCGTTGAGTGATCATCTATCTAGGACGCCTGTCGCCAGACGCCTCAAGCGACCTACCTAAAGCTGGCGGGCCACGTCAAAGCTTTGCTTCGGTCTTGCTTCGGATGGGGTTTACATGTGCCCTCCCTGTTACCAGCGAGGCGGTAGTCTCTTACACTGCCATTCCACCCTTACCACAAAAGTGGCGGTATATTTCTGTTGCACTGTCCTTAGAGTTTCCTCCACCGGCCGTTAACCGGCATCCTGCCCTATGAAGCCCGGACTTTCCTCACCTGCGGTCTTTCGACACCTGCAGCCGCGATCACCTGTCCTGCATATTTATTTAATATACCAAGCATTTTTCCAAAAATCAAGCCCTTTTGCCAACTTTAATAAACGAAATATAAAATGTTTCTTAAAAGACGATAGGTCTATTGACGGTTTTTATTTTCAATATTATCTTAATATTGTAAAGTCAAATTAGGAAATATAGGGCGAGGCGGCAATATGAGAGAAAAATTTATCAGATTTATGAATGGAAGAAACGGTATGGACGAGCTTGCAAGGGCTGAGTCATGGGTAGTAATGATATTACTTGTGGTTTCAATATTTACAAGGTCGGCGATACTTGATATACTGGCAATAGGACTGATGATACATATGTATTTTCGTGTATTTTCGAGGAATGTAAGCAAGCGATATGCAGAGAATCAGAAGTTTTTAAATGCCAGGTATGAGTGGACTGTAAAGGCTGAACGCAGGAAAAAGCGCTTTGCACAGAGGAAGCAGTACAAGTTTTTCAAGTGCCCTATGTGCAAGCAGGATGTCAGGGTGCCAAGAGGACATGGCAAGATCTGCATTACATGTCCGAAGTGCCGTGAGCAGTTCGTGAGACGCAGCTAATATATAATTTTTAGCTTACATAAGAGCATGGAGAAAAGAAATGTTTGGATATATAACTGTCAATAAGGACACCTTGTCCGAGGAAAATAAAAAAATATATCAAAGCTACTACTGTGGGCTGTGCCAGACTATGAAATCGCAGTATGGCAGGCGTGCACAGATGGCACTAAACTATGACATGACTTTTCTCATAGTACTTCTGACAGGTTTGTACGAGCCGGATAGTGTGACGAGGGATGGATTTGTATGCAGCGTGCATCCCACAAAGAAGCGCACACTTCGCACAAACGAGATTACAGAGTATGCGGCAGCCATGAACATACTGCTTGCATACTACAATCTGATAGATGACTGGAAGGATGACAAGAGCCTGACAAAGAAGACCTACGCAGAGATGCTTAAAAAGGACTTCGAGAAGGCTAAAAAAAGCTATCCGATACAGGCAAAGGCAATAGAGGACTACATTGAAAGGCTTGCAGAGTGTGAGAGGAGCAATGATACCAATATCGATACTGTGGCAGGGCTGACAGGGGAGATGCTCGGTACGCTTTTTGCGTGGAAGCAGAATGAGTGGCAGAAGGATATGAAGGAGTTTGGCCGTTATATGGGCAAATTTATTTATATAATGGATGCATATGAGGATATTGAGGATGATATAAAAAAGAAGTCATACAATCCACTTATACAGCTCATGCATTGCTGCAATAATGACAGCGAAAAATTTGACAAATCCTGTCGGCTTATGATGACATCTATGCTTTCAGAGGCAGCAAAAATATTTGAGAGGTTGCCAATTCTCTTGCATGCGGATATAATCAGAAATGTTCTATACTCCGGTGTGTGGAGCAAGTATGAGTATATTCAGATGAAGAAAAGGAAGAAACATAAATGATAGATCCATATCAGGTGCTCGGTGTCAGCCGCAGTGCAAGTGACGATGAAATAAAAAAGGCCTATAGAAGCTTAAGCAGAAAGTATCATCCTGATGCCAATATCAACAATCCCAACAAGGATCAGGCAGAGGAAAAGTTTAAGCAAGTACAGCAGGCATATGACCAGATAATGAAGGAAAAGCAGTCCGGTGCAACAGGTGCTTACGGAGCCGGTGGATATGGCAGTGCGGGGAGCAGCTCATACGGTGGCAGCTCCTATGGCAGTTCATATGGTAGTGGACAGTGGACAGGTGATTCGTTTGGAGCAGGCGGACCGTTCGGTGGCTTCTATGGCCGCTATACCTACAATAATGCAGGAAGCAGTGCGCAGGATGACAATCCGAAGGTGCGTGCAGCAGGCAATTTCATCAGCAACGGCTACTATAATGAGGCACTGAAGGTGCTTGAGGAGGTACCTTTTGCTGAGAGACGCGGCAGATGGTACTACTACAGTGCTGTTGCCAACCAAAAGCTCGGCAACACTGCAACAGCCATAGAGCACATACAGCGTGCAGTGTCGCTTGAGCCAAACAACATGCAGTACCGCCAGTTTATGCAGATACTTGAAAACGGCGGCTCATGGTATTCGGATATGGGAGACATATACGGACGCCCTAGTGGCAGGGGCAGCGAGTGCTGCAGCTTGCTTGCCACATTGCTTTGCTGGCAGATGTTCTGCTGCTAGTATATATTTTAAAATAACTGTACCAATGATAACAGCCTGTGACTCAATGAGACATGGGCTGTTATTTGTCATTATGCAGTGGCGTATCTAATGCTGATTATATTATTTTTTAAATTGAAAAAGATACTGAAATGCAATATAATAGTACTAGATTTATAGGTTGCATCGACATTATATTGGTTAGTTTAGGGGGCAAAAATGGAGAAGTTGAATATACTAATCCTGGATAGCAACAATGAGGACAGACAAGAACTAAGGAAAATAATCGAGAGTACAGACTCTGATTTTATATACGAGATAATGGAGGCGGCAAATCCACAAAAAGCCGCACAATTGCTTGGTGTGCGCAGAATAGATATCATGTTTACGGAGCTTTTTGATAGTGCAGAGACCGGGACTGATATCATAGGGTATGCCAGAGAAAAAGCCATCAATCCTCATATACATATAGTGATTGTAAGCAGACAGCGTGATTTTGAGAGCGCCCGAATGGCAATAGAGCAAGGAGTGGAGCAGTATATCCTAAAGCCTGTGGCACCGACTGAGATTGTATCGTGCATGGCACAGATGATTTGTGAGATACATGATAGCAGAAAAAATGAAGAGCAAAAAAACAAAATGGCCGTTTGTGTGTGTGGATTTTTGTTGTCGCAATATATCGCAACAGGAAACAGACGGTATATGGATGAGCTTATCAGCTTTGCACAAAGGAATGAACTAAATACTGTAGAGTTTGTGAGCAATATCCTGCTTTTGTGGATAGACAGTGCATTTTGGAAGGAAAACGCCGATAAAGTCATTGATAGAATAAAAGAGAGATTTGCTTCAAGGGCAGAGGCTGTCAGTCTGGGCGGCAACTATGTGCTCATCCTGCTTGGGGAGAATAATTACAGCAGGTCCAGCTATATGGCTGAGGGTATATACTATATGCTTACTGAGGTATATGGACAGCAATGCTATATAGCCGTGGGCTCCGGTATAAGTGATATCTATGAGATACACGACAGCTGTAAGAGGCTTCTAAAGCTTATGGAAAACAGATTTTTTGCTGACAACAATGGCATCTACTACGAGGATGATGATGAGCTTGTCGAGCGTGATGAGTCTGAGAGAACGGAGTGCATAAACAGGCTGCTTATGTACATCAGAAAGAGAGATATCGAGCTTGTCAGAAAAGAGTATGGGCACTTGAAGCACATGATGTTTCAGAATAAATCGGATTCCGAGACTTTTGTGAAGTTCGTTTTTTCAGAGATTGCACTCGAGCTGTACAATGCAGCTCATGGAAGTGTCTATGGACAGGGCAAGAAACAGGTCGAGAAGCTTTTTGAAGCAGAACAGCTAAGTGATTTATACAATATTATAGAAGAAAATCTCTGTATTTACGAGGAAAATATCTCTACAGATGACAAGCAGATCAGAAGGGATATTGCACTGGTCAAGAGCTATATCAAGGCGCATCTGTCAGAGAAGATAAATCTGGAGAGCCTTGCTGATATGGTCTTTCTTTCACCGGGGTATTTGAGTCTCATTTTCAAGCAGTCGACAGGGGATACAGTCAGTCATTACATTATCTCTCAGCGTATAGATGAGGCAAAGAGACTGCTTGAGACCACCAATATGAAGGTTAACCAGATTTGTGAGAAGGTAGGCATTGATAATGTATCGTATTTTGGACAGCAGTTTAAGATGATCTGTGGAATGAGTCCAAGCGAGTACAGAAAGCGCAAAAAATTCGGTGGCGGGGCTTAATTCTATGAAACGACTGGTGCACACTCTCTCGCTTGAGCTACGCTACGCAGCCAAGATACTGTATGAATTATGCCTTGCAGATTTATTATGCTTGACGAAACCGTCGAAACGCGCCGTCCGTGGCGCGGTTCTCCTTGCCCTGCCATCCATGGCAGTTCATTTCTGTGTATCGTGTGCATAATTCAACAGTATCTAAGCAGTTTCGCTATTCGCTCACGCGAGAGAGCGTGCCCCAGCCAGTCATAAGTGATGAAGCCCCTTACGCTGTGGTAGAATGTAAGCTGAGAGGCGGGCAGTGCAGAGAGAAGTATGAAAAATATATGCTGAAAAATATGCTGAAAAAAGAAAAAATTTTGATGACAAAGCATTGCCTCTATGCTACAATCAACTCAAAGCATTATATTTCTGTAAGCGGCACCACATGACATTTTTTTACAGGTGCACACCACTTTGAAGAGGGCAGACCACTTCGCATCATTCTACAAAGGACATGGAAGTTTTCAATGCTTTAATTACCAATCAATAGCAGGAAAATTGAAATGCTGTATGTAGACAGAATGCAGTAAGAAACAGATAAATGCAGTCAAAAAGGCAGATGAAATGTATACAGAGTGTAAACATAAAGAAGGACAGCACATGTATATTTCATAAACTGTACCACTGTACCCTCATTGGCACCAAATTTTCCTGCTCACACAAGAGAACAGGAGGAGAAGGATTGAGCGCAAAGGACTCAATGGCAAAGGAATACTTTGCAGACAATGCCAGGTTTGCTGACCTGTGCAACAATATACTGTATGGAGGAAGAGAGGTTATCCTGCCGGAAAACCTTAAGGAAAGAGACACCACAGAGGTTCTGACCGCACTAGGACTTGACAAAAAGACCATAGCGATGCAGAAGTTGAGGGACATCTTCAAAAATGCCAGCATCAAATATACCGGCAAATCATATGTGGTACTGATAGGAGTAGAGAATCAGTCGGATATACACTATGCCATACCTGTAAAAAACATGTTTTATGATGTTATGGCATATGGAAATCAGGTAAAGGAAACAGCAAAAAAGCACCGCAAGGATAAGGATACGGCAACATCGGATGAATTTCTCTCGGGATTTACGAAAGAGGATAAGTTGATTCCTGTAATTACGATTACAGTATATCTCGGAACAAAGGAATGGGATGGCCCAAGAAAGCTGTCGGATATGTTTGGTGATGTAGATGATGAGCTTCTGCCATTCATACCGGATTACAGGATTAATCTGCTGGCACCGAGGGAGATAACAGATTTTACAGGATTCAGGACATCCATCAGGCAGCTTTTTGAGGTACTGCAGAATGCGTATGATAAGGAAAAAATGCAGGAAGTGCTGCAGAATGACGAAAAGTTTAGCAATGTGGACAGAGAGACGGTCGAGGCAATCAACCTGTTTGCAGGAACGGATATAGACATAGATGAGAAAGAAGAGGTGATTGATATGTGTAAGGCGTGGGAAGAACAGAAAAATGAAGGCAGAGAAGAAGGTAGAGAAGAAGGTAGAATTAGTCAGGCAAAAGTAACGGCTTTAAAACTTCAGAAAAAAGGTCACTCAATAGAAGATATAGCTGAATGTGTGGAGTTTGATGAGGAAACTGTAAAAAAATGGCTTGTGAGCTAAATTTGTAGTGAAATGTAAATTATAGGAAGCAGTCTTTGGGCGAGAGCTCGGAGGCCGCTTCCTCTTTTGTTGACAGTAGGATGGGGCTTCATTCTCTACGAACGGCTGGCGAATATACTCTCGGGTGAGCGAATAGCGAAGCTGCTTAGATACTGTTGAATTATGCGCATGAAACACAGAAATGCTCTGCCACTGGGATGTAATATATCGTTGCTGTTCAAACGCAAGCTTGACACCACGCTGTCAAGCTATGCGCCAATGCGTCAACTATTGTCAGATTACAGCCCCTGCCTCGTAGAGGCAATTTTAATGGGCTGTAATCGTTACTGGTCACACTGCTGGTGTGAGCAGTAATGGGCAAGGAGAACCGCGCCATGGACGGCGCGTTTCGACGGTTTCGTCAAGCATAGAAAATCTATAAGGCATAATTCCTACAGTATCTTGGCAGTGTAGCGTAGCTCTCACGAGAGTGTATGCGGTAGCCGGTCACATGGGATGAAGCCCCTTACGCTGTGACTAAATACAGCCCGGGAAATTATTTTTTTGAAAAAAATATGATATAAATGTAATAAAACAGATGGAATTTGGTTGAAATTGCTAAAGAAAGCGAAAAAAGTTATGCGCCAATAGTATTATTGTACTAGAAAAAACTTGCAATATGCTTTGATTTATGGTACAATGAGCGCATACAAAACAAAGAGATGCTGATAGGGCACAGCTCTTTGCACAAAACCATGTTATAATGAAAAGGAGAAAAGAACTATGGTAAAGAATGTATTTAAAAAGTTAGGAAAGAAACAGAAAAACAACAAAGGTTTCTCTCTCGTAGAGCTTATTGTTGTAATCGCTATCATGGCAGTGCTTGTAGGTGTACTTGCTCCACAGTTTATTAAATATGTAGAGAGATCAAGACAGTCAACAGATTTACAGAATGTTGAGGAATTGAAAAATGCAGTTGAAGTAGAAGCTGCTGATAATGGAATAACTGCAGACGCTGTTATTACGATTAATGGTGGTAAAGCAACATTAACGGGAGTTAGTCCTGCCAGCCTTAGCAAAACAGAGGTTAGTTTAAAATCTAGTGGATGGACAAACGGTGCAAAATATACTTATAGTAGTTCTAATTTGAAGTGGACACATTCTGGAACAACAGTAAATACAAAGGATCCAAAAAGAGACATGGCTGATGTATTTACATCATCAGCAGCTCCAGTTACACCTTAAGACACTGGTAACTAAAGAAGTAAACATGAGATAAATAACTAAAAATTTATCATTTTTAAGGACCACCAACCATGACCACAGAACTGATACCCATCTACATCTTAATATTTGCATTCGGTATAGTTATAGGCAGCTTCCTAAATGTCTGTATCTACCGCATACCGCAGCATGAGACAGTGGTGACCGAAAGGTCCCACTGCATGAGATGCGGGTATCAGCTCGCGTGGTACGATATGGTGCCGGTTTTCAGCTGGCTGTTTCTTCGTGGCAGATGCCGCAAGTGCAAAGAACCGATATCACCTCAATACCCTATTATTGAGGCGCTAAACGGTATATTATACATAGTAGTTTTTGCAGTAAATGGACTTGAGCTTACGAGTATCATCTACTGCTTTCTTACATCTGCACTCGTAGTTCTGAGTGTGATAGACTGGAGAACATATGAAATTCCATTCGGAATCAATATATTTATACTGGTGCTTGGAATCCTGCATGTGTTTATAGACCGTGACAACTGGTCTGAATATGTGATAGGATTCTTTTGCGTCAGCATATTTCTTGAAATCCTCCTTCTTGTGAGTGGGGGAAGAGCCATAGGTGGCGGCGACGTCAAGCTCATGGCATGTGCGGGCCTTGCGATAGGCTGGCAGAATATTACATTAGCATTTTTCCTGGGATGCATCATAGGTTCCGTGATACATCTGATTCGTATGAAAGTAACAAACGCAGGCAACAGGCTTGCGATGGGACCGTACTTGGCAGCCGGAATATTTATTTCGATGCTATGGGGTGAGAAAATGATATCGGCATATTTAACACTCGCAGGCTTTTAAAAAGTATGTTATAATATACCGAAATATATATAGAACGTTTTACAAACGTATGCAGTGTAAAACAAAGATAAACATGGAGGATTAGGTTATGGCAAACAGGGTACTCGGTATTGAAATAGGGGAGAACCTTACCAGAGTAGTTGAGATTGATTACAAAGCAAAAAATCCCAAGATTTACAATATGTTCGGCTTTCCGACACCACCGGGGATGATTAGTGATGGAGTGGTACAGCCGGATGGGATGTTTCGTTCTATCTTATACAGTAAGCTTAAGGAAAAGAAGATTGCCACCAAGAAAGCTGTTTTTGTGTTAAATTCAGCGCGTATAGCAAGCAGAGATATTGAGCTTCCGCTTGTTAAGGAAAAGCAGCTTAAGGAAATGATTGCAATGAATGCATCGGATTATTTTCCGGTGGATTTGAGTCAGTACAAGCTGGTACATCAGATTATAGAGAAGATTGACAGACCGGAAGAAAAGAAATTACGTCTTTCGGTTATTGCTGTACCTAACGATCTTATTTTGTCGTATGGTGCTCTTGCGGCTGATTGCAGACTTCAGCTTGTAGCTCTTGACTATAGTGGAAATGCCATCAAGCAGCTCATGAGAAGAGAGATTCCGGGAGATGTGAAGGTGACTGTCAAGGTGGATGAGGTTTCTACCACACTGACTATCATGGATGGAAGCATGGTAAAGCTGCAGCGCAATGTCAACTATGGACTGGCTGATGCTATCGAGGAGATTCAGGATAGTGAGCTTTTCGGAGAGTATCTGTCATTTACCGATGCTGTCGATGTGGCGCGCAGAAAGACCTGCCTTGCAATAAAACCTGATGGTACAGTGCCGGATGAGCCTGCAGGCAGTGCTATGGATCCTATGGGGCATGAGATTGATTCGGAGCGTTTTAAGAAGCTCCGTCTGAATGTGTCATATGCACTTTCTAATCTGATAAGCAGTCTCGGACGAGTAATAGACTACTATCAGTCGAGAAATTCAGATACTCCTATCGAGAGAATTTTCCTCATTGGCTTAGGTGCTGATTTCAGTGGACTTTCAAAGCTTTTGACCAATGAGCTGAATGTCAAGGTAGTTCCGCTCCAGCAGTTTGACGGCATACATGTGGCAAAGGGCATCAACCTTGCAGAGGCAAAGCTGGCAGAGTATTTCAACTGTGTCGGATGTTCACTGAGCCCGCTTGATATATTAGACAGTAAGAAAAACAAGGGAATCGGTGCTCCGCTTATGGCAGGGGCAGCTGCAGGTGCTATGCCACCCGGTGGTGCACAGGCAGGTATGCAGGGAAATCCACCTGTTGGTCCTGATGGAAAGCCTCTTCCGGTACCGGCAGGGGAGGAAGCTGAAAAGCCTGTTTCTTTTGCAGTGCAGCTTCTCATTTTTGGCTTGTGTGTGGTAGTTGCAGTTGGTATCACGGCATACAGCATTTTTTCAAATCTTGTTTTAACTTCAGACAATATGACGCTTAAAGCGCGTGTTTCTGATTTGTCATATGCACAGAATATATATGATGTGTACAACCAGACCAAGAAGGACTATGACTGGACCAAGCTTCTTGAGAGCGCCTCATCCAACAAGAATGATGAGATAACAGGCTTTGTGGATGAGCTGGAGCAGAAGCTTCCGTCAGAGGCAAAGCTTGTGAATATGTCTGTTACGACTGATGGTGTTTCGATGACCATCAAGACAGGCAGCAAGGATATAGCGGCTGATGTGATTGCACAGCTTCGTACATTTGAGAGTATCATGGTATCCAATGTGTCAACCATCACGGAGGAGGTTGATGAGACCGGTGCCGCAAAGGTTCAGTTCACGGTAGATTGCACATATGTAAAGGCAGACGATAGCGCTGCTTCTGAATCAGCTGATACATCAGGGGATGCGTCATCACAGGCACAGACGGATAGCAATTCATCATCAGATACAGACGGTACAAATCAGTAGGGGGTGTTTAGGATGTCAACGAGAGATAAAAAGTTACTTATTATATTAGCGGGTGTTGCCATTTTAGCACTGACATATTTTTTTATTTTTATACCACAGTCCAATAAGAGGGATTCACTCAAGAGTGAAAATATGAACCTGAAGTCACAGTACAATCAGCTTTCAGCTCTTGCGGCAAAGGCGGATGACTACACAGAGAAGACAAAGGATATGTCTGATGCCATGCAGCAGGTATATGACAATTTTCCTTCGTATTTACAGATAGAAAACGGCATCATGGATGCGGTTGCTATCGAGAAATCTACCAATACAAATATTACAGAGCTTACAGTCGGCTCACCGACAGCTATTGATGTAAATAATCCGACCGGCGATGCAGGTACAGATTCTTCGTCAGGAAGCAGTACAGACAGCAGTACCACGGATAGCAGTAATGCAGACAGTTCACAGGCTGCAGATAGCAACAGCTCTCAGTCACAGACAGGCGACAGCAGTGCAGCTGATGGCAGCACATCATCAGGCTCTGCAAAGTCTACGGTTACAGGCTATCAGCTTTATGATGTCAGCACAGTTATGGCATTCAAGACAGAGTATCATGGTCTTAAGGCTATGCTTGGCGAGGTGATTGGTTCATCACAGAAGAAGACTATCAGCACACTCAACGTGAGCTTTGACGATTCGACAGGCAAGCTGACAGGTGAGATGCTTGTGGATTCATATTTCTTGTATGGACTTGATAAGCCATATGAGGCACCATACATACCTGCAGTACCACATGGTACAAATAATCTGTTCGGTACAACAAACTAACTGATTATTATAATATTAGATTATTAGATTACAGGGTTATTGAGACATTAAGTGATAAATATTAAATGTTAAATTATTGAGTTATGATATAATGAGCGTAGCGAATTATATCACGCGCGAATGCGCATAAGTATCAGCCGCAGGCCTATCATATGCGTAAGCATATGATATAACAAAATACAAGAGGGGAGGAAGCAGATTTGAGAAAGCTAAAAAACGATGATCGAGGAGTAACACTTGTGGAGATTATTGTGTCGATTGCTATTCTCGCAATAATCGTGCTTCCTTTTTTGAATGCATTTGTTACTGCTACAAAGACCAATGTAAAGGCTAAAAACGAGATGAATGCCACACATCTGGCGACAAACATTATGGAGGGTATTGAGAAGAACTCCATGAAGACACTGGCGTATCAGTTCAACTATCCGTCGGAGGGCTTTGATGTGGCGGACGGCTTTAATATATCAGATGGAAGCAGTGCATGTGAGCTTCTTAAGAAATCGGATAAGTTTGATAATGTAAAGAGGCTTGAGGATATCAGTGCTGAGATTGTAAACAAGGATGATGTCATTACTAGCTGTATCCACAAGACTGATGCATCAGCCCAAATAGGCGATACATCGCTTTGGGATTTCAGGGAGTCGGATGCGCACAAGTATTATTTCTATATGTCAGGCGTGCAGTCAGGCACAAAGAAATACAATGCTCTTGTGACGGTGGATGCAAAATCTGACGCATCAAATATAGATTCAACAACCGGAAAACCGAACAATAAGGTTACAGGGTACAACATGGACGAGGTTGCAGATATGTCGGCCATGGATGCGAATTTTGACTGCATGAGTGCAGATAAGTATTCTGCTACAAATATTATATCTGCATTTAATAATATGCCGGGTGTCAGTGGAATCACTCAGCAGGATATCAAAAGAACTATCACCATAGATATAGAAAAGTATGGAGCTACGGGGAATAAGGCTACCAAGGTTACGGTGTCGTATTCGTATTCTATAAATAAGAATGGAGTAAGAAAGACTTTTCCAGATCCGAATAGTGCACTGAAGGATGATTATACCATGGTGATTTACGACAATTCTTCAGATACTGTGAACCATAATCTGAGAAATGTCTATCTGTTTTATAATCCATGGTACACATCGACAGGAGCACTTTACAATACCTGTAATGATGTCATTATAATCAATAATAAGGACAAGCTGGACTGCACGGTAAACATTGTAAAGCAAAAGACTATATCGGATCAGTCAGAGCTGAGTACGAAGGAGAGTACATATAAGGCATATGTGAAGGTAAGCGAGCCGGGAAACCGTACAGGCCATGCCTATACTCATATAGCCACCAATCTGAATGTAAATATGGGAGCACCGGATAAGACACCTCAGCCAAATCAGGCTATATATGGCTTCAATAACAATGTAATTCAGAATGAGGTAAAGGCTATTGTCGATATACAGAATCTGACAAAAAGCAAGGCATCTGAAAGGCTGTATGATGTGAAGGTAGCTGTATACGAGAGTAAGGCTTCACTGGATGATATATTTAAGGATAAAGATCCGGTTGTTACGATGACCGGAAGCATGGGGTATTAATTATGAAGCGTAACGATAACCGTGGTGCATCCTTTGTGATGGTTGTAGTTGCAATGGCTATAGTGGCTGTTTTAGCTGTGACTGTGCTGTGGATAGCGCTTATGAACCTCCAGATGAAGGTGACGGACGAAAAAAATACAGACAACTTTTACTCGGCAGAGGGTGTGCTGGATCAGATATGCACCGGTCTGCAGAGTGATATTTCAAAGGCTTACTCAGCAGGCTATACCAAGGTTATGGAAAATTACTCTGACAGCAGCATAAATGAGGCCGGCAGACAGAGCAACTTTGCGCAGGAGTATTTAAAGAGCTTAAAGGGAAGCCTTGAGTATGACAGCACCGGTATGACGTTTAATATGGGAAAGCTCATACAATATGTAGACCCGAAGCTTCTTGAGAAAAAAGACAATCAGCCACGTGCTATTATCAAATCGACCAATGCCGATGTAAACGGTAATGGACAGCTCAAGGTGTACCAAAACCGTGTCGTGCTGAATGGACTAAGGGTAGAGTATACCGATGAAAAAGGATTTAAATCAATAATAGAGACAGATATTTCTCTGGGAGTTCCATCCATGAGCTTTACAGCATCGGGAGGAGTTCCGGAGCTTTTTACATATTCTCTTGTGGGAAATGAAGGACTGGAAATTACATCAGGAATTAATAAAGTGAATCTATCCGGTAATCTCTATGCCGGCTGTGAAAATGCGGCGGATACAGGAACTTCCACTACAAGTGTTATTATTCCAAACAATGCCACACTTGATGTAAAGGATACCAGCTATATGATTGCAGAGGGCGATATAGAGGTGGGAGACTTTGCCGGAAAAGATACTGCTACAATAAAAAAGAACATGGCGGGTGTACACAATAACAGTACACTTTCTGTTGATTCACAGTGTCAGCTGTGGACAAGCAACATAAATGTAAATGGTGCAACAGTCAAGCTGGATGGCATGACATATGTGGCAGATGACATGACCTTAAAGGGGACAGGCTCAAATGTCACACTTGGCAAGAATAATAAGAATAACAATGCAAAGTACGTCGGCTTCGGTAATGGAGGCGCTAACAAGGAAAATCCTGTCGCAGGTGATAGCTCTGCTATTATCATAAACGGCAGGGAGGCATCGCTTGATATGTCAAATATCAGGGAGCTTATGTTGGCAGGAACCGCATATATCAATACCCAGGCTATTGTAAACTCAAGTGGTGTGGGTACAGAAAACAGCAATGTGGCTATGGGTGAGTCAATCTCTGTAAAGGGTGACCAGATAGCATACCTTGTGCCGCCTGAGTGTATAGGCACGAGTGGAGATGGTGCGGATGCCAAATCGCTTTACAACAAGAATCCACTCTCCTATAAGGAGTACAAGGATATTACGGCAACCGGACAGGATCAGACAAAGTATACTGAAGTTAATGCCAATGTGGTCAGCACAAAGACAGGCAAGGCTCTCTCGGCATATCTGCCGGAGAAAAAGACAATCGACAACTGTATAAAGAAGGTTTTTGTCCCTTCTACTGATAATAAGGATGATGGACTTGTATACTATTATGTCAATCTGCCGACAAATAAGGCAGCGGAGTATTACAGTGATTACTTTGGTGCAGACAGTGACAAGCTCAATAGATACACTAAGTTCTATACTGACAGTATACAGGTAAATGAGGCTGCAAGCATCTATACTGCCGGCAATTACAGCATCTACGATGGCAGCAATTTAAGCCTTTTGAAGGGCATAGCTGATGGTGTGGACATGGATGCACAGTCAGATGCCCTACAGCACACATATACCGCACTAAACTCAAAGCTTTTGACGAATTATGCGGATTTACCGGCAAATGCAGCAAGTGTTTCGCTTTTTGCAAATATAGTTAACAATACCAATTTGCATAGCATGGTGCCAAATTCCGGTAGCAAGCAGGTATTTGAGACCGAGTATCAGGGAAAAAAATACCAGGCAATTGTCAAAAACGGCAACTACACCTATGATGCAAATGACAAATCACACAATGTGGACATAATTGTTGCCACTGGAGATGTGACACTGGAGGCTGATTTTACAGGTACCATAGTTGCAAAGGGCAGGATAATTGTAAAAAAAGACCAGTGCGAGATTGATAATGGAACCCAGGAGGTATTTAAGGCATTACTTCTTGAAAAGGTAAGTGATGCAGACGATGCACTGCATCTGTATGATGTGTTTATGGATGGTGCCAACTATCTGGGTAATGTTTCTTCTTTTTCAAATAAGAAAGAGGCAGATACAAAAATAGATTATGCTACGCTCATTACATACCAGAACTGGACCAAGGAGTAGAAATAATCGGCTTTTAAGCTGCAAATATTTATATTTGACATATTTTGACGATATATACAAGGGAGGAATCCAATATGTCTGTAACAGAAAAAAAGAATAATGGCGGTTTCTCTCTGGTAGAGCTTATAGTAGTGATAGCGATATCTGTCGTACTCATAGGTGCGGCAACCATATCCATTCGCTCGGTCATGGGTGTTGAGGTGAAGCAGTGTGCCAGAAATATCGAATCGATAATTAATAAAACAAGGGTCACCACTATGGGAAAGGACAGCGCAGTTCTTGAGATATACAAGAATGCATCAGATGGTGCCTACTATTATAAGACGACTATAAATGGCGTGGTATCTGATCCAAGCAAAATCGGAAAGAGCAGGATTGATGTATACTATTCCATGAAGGATGATTATAGCGACAAGACACAATTGAACAGCTCAGGCAGTATAGTGCTTCAGTTTGACAGAAGCTCAGGTGCACAAAAGCCTGATGCCAATGGCAAGTGTTGCAGCCGTATCTGGATTCAAAAAAACAGCACAGAGAAGGTTATCACGATATACAAGGAAACCGGCAAGGTGGTATGTGAGTAATTTACATAGTTTAATGCTTAATATTTTATTTTGACGCAAGGCTGTTATAAGGTTGTATGATGAAATCGGAGAGGAAGATGAACCATGAAACTTTTAAGGCGCATGAACAAATCAAATAATAGGAAAAACAGTGGCTTTACACTTGTTGAGCTTGTCATTGTCATGGCGATAATGGGAATACTCGGACTGGCTGTTGCTGGCTTTATCGGTACAAGCACGAAGCAGTATAAGTATGCTTCAAAGGACGTAGATTTACAGTATGAGGCACAGCTGACCATGAATCAGATTGGAGACCTGATAATTGATGCGCAAAAGGGGGTCAAGTATGAGCCTGCTACGGTGGCAGCACCGGTGGAGGTGGCATCAGCAAACCCTGAGGCCGGTTATGTTGCAACTGCATCAGCAGAAGAGGGACAGGCAGAAGAAACGTCATCTGAGGAAACCTCATCCGACAGCAAGCTGATTATCTACAACAAGGATTGTACATACAATATCATATACAGACCATCAGAGCACAAAATCTATCTGCGAAAGGATACACTGGATCCTGCAACAGGTGTGGTGAAGGCAGATGGTCAGGGTAAGGAATCTCTTATGGCAGAAAATGTCACAGGCTTTACCCCTGATTTAAGCGAGGCAGAAAGCAAGAACTCTGTCGGACTTGTTGTGGACTTTAAGGCAGGAGACAAGAAGTATACATCAAAGCAGAACTTCACTATGCGTAATAAGGCGCCGACAGGAGCAGATGTGGAGTATGTGGCACCGGCAGAGCCTGAAGGAATAAGGATATATTACAAAGGCAAGGATGTAACCAACGGAACAGTATACTATGAAATGAAGAAAAATCAGAATAAATTAGAGTTTACTGATAAGATTCTGGGTGGAAAGTATGATTCAAAAAATGTAACGTGGGATCATTCCGGAACAAAAAATGGTGGAAACTTTAATGCTAATGGTGATGTATATAATGTAGAACTTATGGATAATGAAACTACAGATCAATTTGTTATCACAGTAACATCCAAAGACGATACGTCATTGACGGCAAAGGTAACTGTAAACGTAGCACATCCAATCAATATTCTGCATTGTGATGCAGATAAGCATTTCAATTTAGGACAGACGCATCAATTGTTTATTGATGAATGGGAGTTAAAAAATTCTTCATTAAATGGTAAATATCAGGTTAAGGATTTTGTATGGCATATGGAGGTGGAAAGTGTCAGCTCAACAGGTGCAACCGAGCACAAGGGAGATATATCCTTTAGAATGGGCGATGATGGCAAGCTGATTTATGGACCGGAGGGCAATGGTGAGCCTGATGGAATATTTAAGTTTAGTTCAAATGAGATTGCCGGAGAAACAGGAGCACAAGGTAAGCCAGATGATCCTAAATATAAGAACTATCTTAATTATTATATTTTAGGTTATAATAAAGAAATGCATATCACTCTCGGAAATGATTTCCTTACCGGAGAGAAATTAAATATCAGCGTCTGGCTTGGACTTGAGGATATGCCGGAGTTTAAGTCAAATACAATTACGTTTTATACATATTAAGAAACAGAGTAGTTTTTTACAAAAGGAGCAATCGCAATGAGCAAATTAAGAAAAAAAATAGTGGTTCCAATATCGCTCACACTTACAGGATGTCTCGTTGTGGCAGCTTTTGTGCTGAATGACAGCCTTACAAAGGTCGATGCAAATGTAGCGTTCAATGGAATATCGGATATAGTCAGCTCACATGGCAAGGACAAGCCCTTCAATATAGTGGAGGTGGTGCCTGACAAGAAAATGGCATCCATTGGCTATCTGATCGACGGTCAGGAGCCTGACGATTGGTTTGGAACACTGTCAAAGATGTCTGATAAAGATGGTGCCGGTGTAAAAAACAGGTCTGCCTATATGGAAGGTCTGAAAACAAAGCTTGCACCTATTACTACCGAGAAAAAGGATAACACAAAGCCTCTGTATTATGAGCCGTATGAGGAGAGCTATGTCAGTCTGGGCGATGACTGGAGTGAGCTTGCCCTTGTAGACATGGACAGAATAAACAAGGGTACCACCGGTTATAAGATGACAGAGCAGGCGGAGGGAGATTATAAGTTCAATACCGACTACCAGCTTGCTGTAAATGAAGAGGGACTGCCTACAGGTCATTACAGACAGAATGTTGACCATTATGTTTTCATGCAGGGCGAGGATGAGACAGAAGATGGCTCTGGATCTGTGGATACAGGAAAAAGAGGCTACTATAGTGTTGCATTTTCGGCTGTCAAGCTGCCGGATGGCATGACAAACAAACAGTATCTTGTGCCTTCTGATAATTCACAGAAAGCTGATGGAAATACAGACAGCAGCACAGATAATACGACAGATACAGAAACAGGTGACGATACCGTTGAGAAGCATGTGGTTTATTCTATAAAGAGCGCATATGCCATTGTTTCTGCTGAGGGCATGCAAAGCATAGCCAAATATGATCCAAAGGCATATATTTACAGGACTGACAATTCGGATACCACATCACCATATAAATTTGTTGCAAGAGCAGACCAAATGGCAGCTCTGCCTGATACAAATAAGCCGGATTATGAGAAGTATACATACTATACGGTTGAGATGGAGTATGTGCCTGCAGATAAAATCACTGATGACGAGACCTACTATGAGGTGGACACTCAGGTACCTATCGAGTTTAATTATGATGAGACCGGCGAGTATGGAGCAGTGCTTGATACTCAAAATCCGTATGAGAAGATAAATACAGGTGATACATCAACCGCCGGCTCAAATGATGCAAACGAGAAAATAATTCTACATGACACAGACGGATATTTTGATATAGTTAAGGACAGCCAGACATACACCTATGTGGGTAAGGGAAATGGTGACTATATCATGGAGGCTGATAAAAACAGCTCGCTGGATTATCCTGTAAATACCACACGCATATATTATAAGGGTGGTTTTAAGAACAATAACTGGTTTAGAAACGGTGTATTTAACCAGGAGGGCAAGACAGGCGATGATGATAAGACTGCCAATATGACCTTCAAGGTAAAAACGGTCACACCAAAGGAGCTTGAGCAGATAGATGTGTCAACAATTGATTTACTCTATCTTTCCGGCTCAAAGTCCGTCCTTTCAAATGATTTAGGAGACGATGCTGCAAAATATACAGTCGATAATGACATTACATGGGACAAGGTAAAGCAGATAGTAAAACGTGTGCACCAGAGTGGTATCATGATGCCTGTTATAGTGGATAATGGTATTGTGTGGCCTGCTTCAGGTCCAGACTACTCCAGCAAGATTAAAAAGCTTGCAGGTCTTTTGAGCTGTAGCAATTTCAGTTCCTTGAAATTTACAGAGGACTCTGATGAAAATTTTATTAACTGGGATGATAGAAATGCCATAAAGTATAATAAAGTTGACAGTAATACTCATACACATGGCTATGTGGTTGGCAACGAATATGTTATTCCACGAAATTATAATCCTGATAAGGATGTGCCGTTTGTTTTAAGAGATGATTTTGCTTCTGCGTTTATTAAAAATGATGATGAAACTCAATTTGTCGATGCTGCTAAAAAGGAGAATTTTGGCGAGATAGCAGAGTACATCAACTCAGAGAATACAAGCAGGAAAAATGAAAATAGTACTCTTGGAGAGCAAAAATATGAATACTATGACAAGAAGATTTCAAAGGAGATAGTTCTAAGCTATATTATATCGTATTCTGATAAGAGGGATGTCGCAAAACCGGTGGATGAGCTTAATATCCTTGATATAGAGCCCGGCATGAATACAGGAAGCGTCGATCAATGTATCAATAAGCTGAAAAGTAATCTTAAGGAATGGCTTGGCGCTAACTGCCCGGCTGATGACAAGATAAATATCACCTGTGTCAACAGCTCAGAGTTTATAGGCCAAATTGAGGATTTGAACAATTACGACATGATATATATGGGGCTGTGCTGGCATAATTTGAATTGGGGTAAGGATAAAAATGGAGCTGATATAAGTGTATATAATGATTCTTCCATGAATGGACTTATATATTCTAATGTTGGTGATATTGTAGTTATAAATCCAAAACCTATAACTAATCAGAACGGAGATACACGTAGCCATGGACATGCGGGGTTATTGGACAGTGATTATTTGGATAAATATGATAATGGATTGGGTCTAAAAACAGAATTACCTAATCCAAATGATAATGAGAAATATGTACAGGCGGTAAATACATACAGGGGCTCAGGAAATGATATTACAACCGAGAAAGTAGAGGCTTTAAACAATTATTTGAAAGCGGGCTATCCTATTGTGGTAGACAAAGACTTTTATAAGTATGATACTAATATTGAAGAAGTAAATGACTATTATATAGACAATTGCTCGAATATATATGGCTTTATGGAAGCTAATACATCAAATGATCATTTAATAAAAACAAAGTCAAATAACAGCCTGTCAAAGGACCTATATACTAACCTCACTGCTGAAAAACCGCAGATAAAGGTCAAGGAGCAGAAGAAAGAGGAAGACAAGGATTATGTAAAGCTTGAAGATAATCACATAGTACTTGAGTTTAATATTAATAACCGGGGTGGAGCAGATGCCAATGCTTCTTTTGATATAGGCTTTTATCTTGATTCAAATGCGGATGGTAAGTTTTCACCTACACAGGAAAAGATAGCCGGAAACAATGTACAGATTTACCGGGATGGTACTTTGGTGAGTCCGCAGATTGATAAAAATGGAGAATATTACTATAATCTTCAGGCCGGAAAATATAACTATAAACTGGTTTATGAACTGCCTACACAGTTTGTAGGTGTTATTCCCTGGCAGCTTAGGGCATCGCAGACTACGAACCCATATCGTTATGATGTGACAGGAGGATATTTCTACAAGCAGGCCAACAGTAATCAAAAGCAGCATATTAAGATTTTGCAGATTAATACATCAAGAGGAAATAACGGCAGTTACCTTGCAGGGGCTACTACATTTGATATGCAAGATCAAAAGTCAAAGACCGACTCGGAGTTTTCAAAGTTGTTAAAGCAGGTTACAGATTTTGAACTTGACATTAAAACTATGGCGGGAGATTCTAAGGAATTTAAGACTCTTTGTGAAAAAGACGAGGTCAAGGATTATGATATGCTTGTAATTGGATTCTCGGATTGTTATGAGATTTTTAATGATAGTGGACAGGTGGATAGGATAAAAGAATTTATCCAGTCCGGTAAAGCAGTATTATTTACCCATGATACTACATCGCTTAGCAATAATAAGTATACAGATCAATATCAATGGGATGGCAAGACAGTAAGAAATAACACCTGGGGCTATGATTTTAACACTATTGTAAGAGATGTCGTTGGAATGGATAGGTATGGTATACTGCATAGTTCTGCTTTAAAAAAGGGAAATACCCTTGAAAAAGGAACTACTGATTATGAAGATGCAGTCAAATATGCCGACGAACATAATACTGATATTGCATATAAGCCAAAATCAAATAAAAAAACAATTGTACGACAGAACCAGGGCTTTGCGTATGGTGATTTGAGTTCAAATCAAGATACAGGTCATGGCGGTTACAGACTATATGGATATGGATATCCGAATAATGGAGACATGGGAAAGACTACAAATGCTGAAAAGGTGAATTCAGGTCAGATTACTACATATCCGTTTAAAATTCCTGATAAGATAAATATAGCTCAGACTCATAGACAGTATTATCAGCTCGATTTTAATGAGGACAGTGACAATGATGGCGAGAGTGATATTGTTGTCTGGTACACACTTTCGGATCAGGCAGTTTACAATGCTTCACCTAAGGATGTGCGAAATAACTACTACATCTACACCAAGGGCAATGTTACATACTCCGGTGTAGGACATTCCAAGCTGACACAGTCCGTTGATGAGTTAAAGCTGTACATCAATACAATGATTGCGGCCTACAGTGTAGTAGAGCATGCACCTGCTATTTCATTAAAAGAGGGCTACGACCCTAAGTCAGCAGATATCAGTACTATTTACTCGACAATAGATACTGCTATACAGCAGGATGAGGAAGCAAAAAAAGAAAGTGGTAATCCTGATGCTGCTAGACTGGATGTAGATGATGAGGGCAATATTGCCACACAGGATGTATATTTTACCGTTAAGGATACCAACATGCTTCGTAATCAGGTAGATAAGGATACTACAGTCAATATGAGCTTTTTTATCGAGGGCACCAAGGATGACCATGATAAGGAGATAGATGACAATGGCAATACAATCTACCTGAAGGAGATGAAGGACTGGCAGATTTATTCACTGCATGATGATGGCTCAGAGGCTGACCTTTTAGGACCATCAGAAGCAGGAAATAACAGAACCTTCTTTGCAAACAATAAGACCTATAAGGTTAAGGTACCTCTAGCGACTCTGCCGGCAGGGCAGAATTCCATCAAGGTATACGCAGTGGCAAGCAGTAACATCACTGTCATGCAGAACAATCAGGAGGTTAAAAAGAATACACCGGAGGCATACAAGACCTTCCAGATACAGCGTGTAGGTCTTGCAGACCTCGACTAGCATTTATATAGCAAAGACCATATGAGCTACGAAACAGCTTGTATGGTCTCTGTTTTAATATATAAGAAATTTGTAGTAGCATCAATTAACATTTTATTGCAATATACATGGAATCAATAGTATAATAAATATGACATCAATTTCCTTTAAAATTATGAAAAAAATATGAGACTAGGGTAGCATAATAGTTACAGTTACTGATTGAATAACAGAATAAAGGAGGACATGCGATATGAGTACAGCAAAACAGATAGTCATGAATGATTTACTGAATATATCAGATGATGTGCAGGATGAGTTTGAAGTATTAGAGGGATTATATAAATCGATAAAATTAGAAAAAAGCAGAAAATCTGCAATTAATAATGGAACATTATCATCAGATGAGGTTAGAGCCTATTTTTCGAAGAAGTATAAGAAAAATGAGGTGCTTGCATGAAAGTGCGCTGGACTTACGAGGCACTTAAGGACCTCGATGAAATCGAAGAATATGATAATTTATAACAGAGATCAATACATAGATTACCAATCATGTGTATAGTCTCTGTTTTTTTACTGTTTCTTTATACTTTCTTTATTGAATTATCCGTGCTAATTGATAAAATAGATAGTATGCGCACGATTGCGGATATTTTTTTGCATTCGTGTATGGGGGATAAATTAACCGGAAAGAAAGGAAACGTTTATGAGTAAAATTTTCAAAAACCTGATTCCATACTGGCGATGGATCGTATTAATTTTTGTTTTTCTCATTGCTCAGGCTTACTGTGATCTGGCTTTGCCTGCGTACACATCTGATATCATCGATGTGGGTATCCAGGATCATGGCATTGAGCATATCCTTCCAAAGGAGATTACCTCGGAGGATTATCAGATGGCGCAGACATTTATGCTGTCTGATGAGAAAGAAAAGTTTACGGAATGCTACGAGACAGCAGATACCGAGAACACAAGTGACAGCAGTAGTGTGACAAAATACAAGCTGACAGCTGATTCTGACACACTTGATGAGCTGGATGAGGAGCTTTTGGTTCCTCTTGTCATGGCATATCAGGCTTTTCAGTCAGGGGAGCAGATGGATGTGGATGCATCAGCCATACCGCAGGGAGTAGCACTTGATGATAACATGATAAAGCAGATAAGAAGCAAGGTGCAGGACAAAATCGATGCAGTAGGTTCATCTACATTAAAGTCCATGGGCGTAGCTTTTGCGACAAAGTGTGATGAGAATGCCGGAATTGATGTGGATGCCAACCAGATTACTTACTTGTGGAGGGCAGGAGCCAAGATGGCAGCCTTTGCAGCAATTATGCTTATAGCAGCATGCGTTGTAGGCTTTGCGGCTTCAAAGGTCGGTGCCGCTGTCGGCAGGGATTTGAGAGAGAAGACCTTTTCAAAGGTTGTGGGCTTTTCAAATGCCGAGATTAACAAGTTCTCTACGGCATCACTGATTACGAGAAGCACGAACGATATCCAGCAGATTCAGATGGTTACTACCATGATGCTTCGTATGGTGCTTTATGCGCCAATCGTCGGTATCGGTGGTATCATCAAGGTGGCACAGACCAAATCCGGCATGGAGTGGGTGATTGCGATTGCGGTTGTTGCCATCATGGTTTTTATTTTTACGCTGGTCGGCATTGCTATGCCAAAGTTCAAGATTATGCAGACTCTTGTAGACAAGGTAAACCTTGTTTCGCGTGAGATTCTTACAGGTCTTTCCGTTATCAGGGCATTCGGCCGTGAAAAAGAGGAAGAAAAGAGGTTTGATGAGGCTAACTGTGAGCTTACACGCACACAGCTTTTTACAAACCGCGTCATGACCTTTATGATGCCTGGTATGTCCATGATCATGTACTGCATCACACTCGGTATCGTGTGGGTTGCAGCAGGCCGAATAGACAAGGGCTCTATGCAGGTAGGTACCATGACTGCGTTTATTACATATGCCATGATGATTGTTATGTCCTTCCTCATGCTCTCAGCCATGTCCATCATGCTTCCGAGAGCCGGTGTTGCGGCAGAGCGTATAGATGAGGTCATTAGGACAAACAGCACTGTAAATGATCCAAAGGCGCCTGTTACTGAGGCAGACCACAGGGGTGTTATCCGCTTCAACCATGTGGATTTCAGATATCCGGGAGCGAAGGAGGATGTGCTTTCAGACATTGATTTTGTGGCAGAACCGGGAAAGGTTACAGCTATCATCGGAAGCACGGGCTGTGGAAAGTCTACACTTGTAAACCTGATTCCGCGTTTCTATGATGTGACGGGAGGCTCAATAGAGCTTGACGGACACGATATCAGAGACTATACACTAAGCGAGCTTCGAGAGTCGATAGGCTTTGTTCCGCAGAAGGGTATTCTTTTCTCAGGAACCATCGCCTCAAACCTGCGCTTTGGTAAAGCGGATGCGAGTGATGAGCAGATAAAAAAGGCAGCAGATATTGCACAGGCTTCCGAGTTTATCGAGACAAAGAATGACGGATATGAAAGCTCAATCGCACAGGGCGGCTCCAATGTGTCCGGTGGCCAGAAGCAGAGGCTTGCCATCGCAAGAGCTATCGCAAAGGATCCTCATATCTATGTGTTTGATGACAGCTTTTCAGCACTCGATATGAAGACTGACGCGCGCCTTCGTGCAGCCTTAGCTGAGGTTACGGAGAATGCTTCCGTAATCATCGTGGCACAGCGTATCAGCACTATTATCCATGCTGACCAGATTCTCGTGCTCGATGACGGTAAAATCGTAGGAAAGGGCACCCACGAGGAGCTTCTTGAAAATTGCGATGTGTATATGCAGATTGCACAGTCACAGCTTTCAGCGAAGGAGCTTGGACTTGAGGATAACAAAAAGGAGGGCATGTAAGATGAGTGAGAATAATAACGAACAGTTCAAGATGCCTCCTAAGAGGCCGAGAGGGCCAATGGGCAGAGGTCCCGGAATGGTCACAGAGAAGGCCAAGGATTTCAAGGGCTCTACAAAGAAGCTCATAAAGTATCTCGGCAGATACTGGGCTGCTATCATTGCTGTTATGATATTTGCAGCAGTTTCGACTGTATTTTCCGTTGCAGGACCGAAGGTTATGGGAAAAGCCACCACAGCGCTTGCCGAGGGACTGATGAACAAGATTGCAGGAACAGGCGGCATAGATTTTGATTATATTGCAAAGGTTCTTTTGTTTACGCTTGCTTTATATGTGGTGAGTGCCATTTTCATGTTTGCCCAGGGGCTTATCATGACAGGCATCACACAGAAGACCTGCTACAGGATGCGTAAGGATATCACAAGCAAAATCAACCGTATGCCGATGAAGTATTTCGAGTCAAGGACATACGGCGAGGTGCTTTCACGTATCACAAACGATGTGGACACACTCGGACAGAGCTTAAACCAGAGTATCACACAGATTATCACATCTGTTGCCACTCTTGTAGGTACACTTGTCATGATGCTGTCTATTTCACCGCTCATGACGCTGATTTCACTCGTTATCCTGCCTGTTTCGATGATACTTATTTCGTTTGTCATAAAGCATTCGCAGAAATACTTCAGACAGCAGCAGGAGTATTTAGGACACATAAACGGACAGGTCGAGGAGGTGTACGGCGGACACCTTGTCATAAAGGCATACAATAAAGAGGCGGAGACTGTAAAGACCTTCAAGGAGGCCAACAATGTGCTCTACAAATCCGCATGGAAATCACAGTTCCTTTCGGGACTTATGATGCCTATCATGCAGTTTGTAGGAAACCTGGGATACGCGGGAGTAGCCATCTCAGGTGGTATACTTGCCATAAAGAATGTCATCACAATCGGTGATATCCAGGCCTTTATACAGTATGTGAAGAATTTCACACAGCCAATCCAGCAGATAGCACAGGTGGCAAACCAGCTTCAGTCGATGGCGGCTGCATCTGAGCGTGTTTTTGAGTTCCTCGAGGAGGAGGAAGAGGATATTACAGTGGAAAATCCTGTAAAGCCGGACCATATCGAGGGAAGTGTGGAGTTTTCACATGTGCACTTTGGATACAATCCTGACCAGATTATCGTTAAGGATTTCTCTGCAAAGGTTAAGCCGGGGCAGCAGGTTGCCATTGTAGGACCGACAGGTGCAGGAAAGACCACCATGGTCAAGCTGCTTATGAGATTTTATGATGTAAACTCCGGTGCCATCCTTGTCGATGGACATGACATCAGGGATTACAACAGAACAGATCTGCGAGATGCATTTGGTATGGTATTGCAGGACACCTGGCTCTTTAAGGGCACAATTATGGAAAATATCCGCTACGGCCGTCTGGATGCCACAGATGAGGAGGTCATCGCGGCAGCAAAGGCAGCGCATGCGCATCACTTTATCCAGACACTGCCGGGTGGCTACGATATGGAGCTAAATGAGGATGCTTCCAATGTGTCACAGGGACAAAAGCAGCTTTTGACTATAGCAAGAGCCATCCTTGCAGACAATCCTATACTCATACTCGATGAGGCTACATCCTCTGTCGATACACGTACAGAAATCCGTATCCAGAAGGCTCTCGACAATCTGATGAAGGGCAGAACAAGCTTTGTCATCGCCCACAGGCTGTCTACCATCAAAAATGCCGATATGATCCTTGTCATGAAGGACGGAGACATTATCGAGCAGGGTACACATGATGAGCTTCTTGCAAAGAACGGATTTTATGCAGACCTGTATAACTCTCAGTTTGAAGAATAGTTACATAAAATTTTAAAAAAAATTCGCTCTCGACAAAATTCGACAAAATGTGCTATCATAAAAGCGTACAATTTGTTTTGACATGACAGTAATTGGCGGCATAGGAGAGTTTGATGAGCACTTTAAATGTCGCAGTAGCAGACGAAAAGAAAAACATGCAGAGTTTATTAAAGGGCATGGAGTTTTTAGGAACAGCAAAGAGTAGTGATGAAGCATACAGCATGATAAACGGTAATGCCGGTTCTGATGTGGTACTTGTGTATGTAAAGAGAGCATCCGGTGACACGGAGCCACTTGACGATACATATATGCAGAAAAAATCCCTTGAGACACAGGTGACGGATATCATTCATGAGATAGGTGTTCCGGCTCATATAAAGGGATATCAGTATCTGAGAACTGCGATAGTGATGTGCGTGGAGGATATGGAGATGCTTAGCTCTATCACAAAGCTTTTGTACCCCACTATTGCAAAGAAGTACAAGACTACCTCAAGCAGGGTGGAAAGAGCCATAAGGCATGCTATCGAGGTTGCATGGAGCAGAGGCAGGATGGATACGATAGACTCCATGTTTGGATACACCGTAAACTATGGCAAGGGCAAGCCTACCAATTCGGAGTTTATTGCTCTGATTACAGACAAAATACGTCTTGGGATGTAAAAATCGTCATTATAGACAATTAAAACCACGTTTTAGCAAAATTAACTAGGCAAAATGTACTCCCGCGTGATATAATATAGTATACATTCTATTGTTATCAGGATGTATACTATATTTTTTATCAGATTAATCGTTGCTTAAATAGCTTTAATCTGGAGGGGGTATCAGCATGGACAAAATTAAAATACTAATGGCCGCATCAGAGGCAATACCTTATATGAAGACAGGTGGACTTGCAGACGTAGTGGGATCTTTACCGAAGTATTTTGACAAGGACAGATATGACGTGAGAGTTATACTTCCGAAGTACAAGTGTATGGATGATAAATTACTGCCACAGCTTAAGTTCGTCTGTCATTTTTATGTCAATCTCAACTGGCGCAGGCAGTATGTGGGGATTTTTACATCGCAGTATGATGGTGTGACATATTATTTTGTGGACAATGAGTTTTACTTTGCAGGAGATAAGCCATACAACAATATATACGAGGATGTGGAGAAGTTTGCTTTCTTTTCAAAGGCGGTGCTTGAGGCTTTGCCGGTTATAGATTTTGCCCCGGATGTGATACATTGTAATGACTGGCAGACAGGACTCTTGCCGGTTTTTCTAAAGACTGTGTACGGCTCAGACAATTTCTATGCCGGTATAAAGACAGTCTTTACCATTCACAATATGAAGTTTCAAGGGCGTTGGAAGATTAAAGAGGTGGCTGATGTTACAGGACTTCCGGAGCATATTTTTAATTCAGGGGAGCTGGAGTTCTATGGTGAGGCTAATTATTTAAAGGGCGGCATAGTATATGCAGATGAGATTACGACTGTCAGTCCGACATATGCAGATGAAATCTGTACACCTGAGGGCGGCGAGGGTCTGGATGGCCTGATGCTTGAGCGGCGCAGGCATTTGAGAGGCATTGTAAACGGTATAGATTATGAAGTCTTTAATCCTATGAAGGATACATATCTGGATAAGCATTTTTCTGTAAGGGAATTGAGTGGAAAGGTCGTTAATAAGCGTCAGCTGCAGGAGAAGTATGGTCTGGCTGTGGATAAGGATGTCATGCTGATTGGAATAGTTTCGCGTCTGACAAATCAGAAGGGCTTTGATCTGGTGGCATATGTGATGGAGGAGATGCTTTCCACCATGAATGTACAGTTTATAGTGCAGGGCACAGGTGAGCAGCAGTACGAGGAGATGTTTAATTATTTCCATGGCAGATATCCGCAGAAGCTTGGCGTATATATCGGCTACTCGGAGGAAAATGCACATGAGATATATGCAGGCTGTGATGCGTTTCTCATGCCGTCTCTTTTTGAGCCGTGCGGCTTGAGCCAGCTCATGTCTATGCGATATGGCACGCTGCCTATAGTCAGGGAGACCGGTGGTCTTAAGGACACTGTAGTGCCGTACAATGAGTACGAGAATACGGGCGATGGCTTTTCCTTTGCCGATTATAATGCGCATGATATGCTGCATGTCATCAAATATGCTCTTGATGTGTTTGAAAACCATAAGGACAGATGGCAGGAGATGGTACAGCGCGCCATGAGACATGACTTCTCATGGAAGGCATCTGCGAGAGAGTACGAGAAGCTCTACGACATGCTGCTTGGCAACTAGTCAGAAAGTAAAATACCGGATACATATCTGTGATATGGTATCCGGTATTTTTGTTATCGGGTTACATGATTATCAGTAGACAGTGTCTGTTTTGCTGTCGTATATGTAGTACCTCTCACCGAGCACTTCCTCGTCACGTACCTCTGTAGAGTTTACCTCGCAGATGAATTCGCTCAGGTTGCAGACATCTATATCGCTATCCAGCGGCATTACCAGAAACTCATGGATGCTGCTTGGTATGAGCAGCATATTGCCGCCGAGCTTTTTAGCCAGCGAGCTTAGCACACCAGGGTAGAGTATGGCGGATGCACCGTTTGTCTGCCTGCTGTTTGTCAGGATGTACATAGGCAGGCTGTCAAAATCACAGACTGCGCGCATCTGACTGGCATAGCCCGGGCATTTTTTGGCTAGAAACTCTGCCATGTTGATTATAGAGCAAGGAAGTATCCTTGGGGTATTTTGCATTGAGGCGCGGATTAGTGTTTCTGTATCTATGCCCCAGCGTGACAGAAGCGCATCTGTGACTGTGATAGTGCCAAACTCCGGAAGCTGTGCTCCAACATACACTTCAAATATGATGGCAAAATCCAGATATTTAATATAGGGAATATCCTTTAGCTGCTTTTGATTTTTCTCGTAGCTTATGAGCTGGAAAATTATTTTGTCCTGCACCTTGGAAAAATCATCACAGAAGCTGATGTCAAAATCTTCAGTTGGCTTGAAATCATTGTAGGTGGATAAAATCGCATCGAGAATAGAATCAATGGATACACCATCAAGATACCAATGGTAGTAAGGATTGAGATAAATAGTCGGTGCTATATTGAATTTGGGATTGATAATCACCAATCCGTCGTAGATCATCCCGTTGTTCTTTTTTACAGGATGGATAGTGAGCTTGAAATCATTGTCAAGTCTTGAGGTTATTTCTGTTTCTATAGTATGTAAAAACTCCGTGTATTTCATGAATCTCCTTGCGGAGCATAAAAATATCGGATCCCGTGGAAAAGTAAAACCCACGAAGCATGGCGCTTCGTGGATTTTACTCTATCATTGTTTGATGTAGTTTGCAATATGTATTTTTGTACAATTTTTATGCTTCATTTTTGTGACATCATACAAAATATAGCTGTGCTATTCATTTTTAATCAGATTTGAGCCTCTGCCACAGTGTGTTGTACATAGTGGCATCCTCATCGTTTAATGCTCTGTATACCTCACAGTTTTTGAGCATATCGGAAGGAGGATTGATTGCCTCGTTTTCCTTCGTTTCCTCGTCCTGATTGTCGATTACAGCCTGGATAGGTGATGCATAGTATACATACTCAAAGTTGAGCTGTGCAGGCTCATCACTGCAGATATAGTTCAAAAATTCCTGTGCGCCCTCTTTATTTTTGCAAGTCTTTGGAATGAACCATGAGTCAATCCAGAGGTTTGAGCCTTCCTTTGGCACGATATAGTCCAGGTTGTCATTTTCAGCCATGGCGGCAGCAGCCTCACCGGAGTAGCACACTGCGATTGCAGCATTTTCCGCAACCATCTCATCGCAGGTCTCATCCACGTAGTATGCGAGCACATCACTGCTTTGCTTGTTTAGTATATCGAACGCTTCGTCGAGCTTTGCTGTGTCGGTCTCGTTTATCGAGTAGCCAAGTGTGCGAAGGGCAGGAGTAAAGGCATCACGGACAGAATTAATCATAATCATGTTGTCCTTGTATTTGCCGTTCCACAGGCAGTCCCAGGTATTTAGGTCTGATGCATCAGCCAGCTTTTTATTGTAGAGTATGCCGAGTGTGCCGTAGAAATAAGGCACAGTGTACTCATGCGTCGGGTCAAAGGATGCGGACATGTCGATTATATCCTGATTTACATTTTGATAGTTTGGCATAGCGCTGTAGTCTATCTTGTTGACCTCGCCCTCACTTATGAGCTTCTCGATGATGTAGTCGGAGGTGCAGATGACATCGTAATCGATGGCACCGGATTTGTACTTCGTGTACATCTCCTCAGGCTCCTCGTATTCCTCGTATTTTATGGTGATTCCGGTTTCCTGCTCAAAGCTGTCGATTACAGATTCATCGATGTATTTACCGTAGTTTAGCACTGTTATGGTATTGTCATTGTTCGTGCTTCCTGCGCTTATGGTAAATACCGAAAAGCAGCCTATTACGAGTACTGCAACGATTGCAAGGCTTACACTACGCTTTACGATGCGAAGCTTTTTAGCCCTTGCAGGCTTCTTTGCGGCGCTTACGGGTATCTGGTTTGAGTTGATGTTTACCACAACCAAAAGCAGCAGCACTGTAAAGAAAAGTATGGTTGACAGAGCATACAGCTCAGGCTTTACACCCTTTTTAAGCTCTGTGTAGAGCATGGTTGAGAGGGTATTGACTCCGGCACCCTTCGTAAAATAGGTGATGGAGAAGTCATCGAGTGACATGGTGACAGCCATCATAAAGCCGGAGAATACTCCGGGACTTATTTCAGGCCAGGTGACCTTGAAAAATGCATATAGAGGCGATGCACCCAGATCAAGTGCGGCTTCGTAGGTGTATTTGTTGGTCTGCTTGAGCTTTGGCAGCACATTTAGTATCACATAAGGGATATTGAATGTGATGTGCGCGATAAGCACTGTCACAAAGCCCAGATTCATGAATTTTACAAACAAGAGCATCATTGAGATACCGGTTACGATATCTGCATTGAGCATCGGGATGTTGGTGGCGCCCAGATAGATTGTCTGGTTTCTTTTTTTCATGGCGCTTATACCCATGGCTGCGAGAGTTCCGATTATTGTGGAAATCACAGCCGCAAGCAGCGTAATCTGCAGGGTTGTCGAAAATGCCGACATAATCCGCTCACTCTGAAAGCACTTTATGTACCAGTTGAGCGTGAAGCCTCCCCATTTAACCTTGGATTTGGAGTTGTTGAAGGAGAGTACTATTAATACAACGATAGGCAGATACAGGAACAAAAATATCAGTCCCATATATACCCTGGATGCTATTTTCTTTACCATAATGCGCTCTGGTCTCCTTCCTTATCAAACAGATTGACTAGTGCCATGCTGATTAATACAAATACCATGAGCACGAGTGAGAGACCGCTTCCTGCGCCCCACTGTGAGCCATGGACGAAATCCTGTTCTATGATATTTCCGATGAGCAGGACCTTTCCGCCACCGAGTATCTGTGATATGGCAAACGAGGTGAGTGATGGCACGAAGACCATTACGATTCCGCTTATGACACCGGACACTGTAAGTGGCAGTATAATTTTGAAAAATATTGTGACTTTGTTTGCGCCGAGGTCAAGAGCCGCCTCAATCCAGTCATTTTTGATTCTGGTCATTGAGTTGTATATAGGCAGCAGCATGAATGGTAGAAAGTCATAGACCATGCCAAGCACGACCGCTCCGGAGGTATTCATGATGTTGAAGCCCGGCAGCCCGAGAGTGGTAAGTATCGAGTTGATGACACCGTTTTTGGACAAAAGCTGCTTCCATGCAAGTATTCGAAGCATAAAGTTCATCCACATAGGAAGCATGAAAACAAATACCACAAAGCTTTGATTTTTAATCTTTAAGCCGTTTAAAATCATCGCAAGAGGGTAGGACAGCACCAGGCATATTATGGTGCATATGATTCCAAGCCTAAGGGATAAAAGCAGTGCCTTGATATTGGTGTGCTGTGCTATTGCAGCCACATATTCAAATGTAAAGCCTCCGTCAGAGCCTTTAAAGGCATAGTACACAATCATGAAAAGCGGAAGTATGATAAATCCGATAATCCATATGAGGTACGGCCCTGCGAGCAGCTGTTTCTTTATTTTAGACATCTATCTCCACCGCCTTTTCATCTGAGGACTCAGGCTTGTGCATTACCTGGATATTAAATGGAATCACTCTGATACCCACATGGCTTCCGACCTCTACATATTTGGTTGTGTGCACCATCCAGTCGTAGCCGTTTGCCTTTACCTCAAGCTCATAGTGCACTCCCTTGAAGATATTGGACACGACATCACCCTGCATGTAGCCGTCCTCCGCAGGCACCAGCTCCACATCCTCCGGGCGGATGACTATATCGACAGGTGTGTTCTCACCAAAGCCCTCGTCCACACAAGGCATCTTTACACCGAGTATCTCGACAAGCTTATCCTTTATCATAACACCATCGATGATGTTGCTGTGTCCGATAAAGTCAGCGACAAAGGCATTTTCAGGCTCATTGTAAATGTCCTCAGGTGTGCCAATCTGCTGGATATAGCCCTGATTCATGACTACGATGGTGTCAGACATGGTAAGCGCCTCCTCCTGGTCATGTGTGACGTAGACGAAGGTGATACCGAGCTCGTTTTTTAAGCGGATGAGCTCATACTGCATGCTCTGGCGCAGCTTTAGGTCGAGAGCGCCAAGAGGCTCATCCAAAAGCAGTACCTTAGGCTCGTTTACAATAGCTCTTGCGATGGCGATACGCTGCTGCTGGCCTCCGCTAAGAGAATCCACAGAGCGGTTTTCAAAGCCGTCGAGGTTGACGAGCTTTAGCGCATACTTTATTTTGTCATCGATGTAGGCCTTGCTTTTTTTCTTTATTTTGAGACCAAACGCGATATTTTCAGCGATAGTCATATGAGGGAAGAGAGAGTATTTCTGGAAAACAGTGTTCAGATTTCTCTCGTTTGCAGGCACATTTGTGATGTCCTTTGAATCAAACATGATTTTTCCCTTGTCCGGAGTCTCAAAGCCGCCGAGCATGCGAAGCGTAGTGGTTTTTCCACAGCCCGATGGTCCAAGCAGCGTCAGAAACTCATTCTCCCTGATATATAGATTTAATTCGTCGAGTACAACATTGCCGTTGTACGACTTTGTGATATCGATAAAATCAATTAATTTCTTTCCCATGGTGTAAACCTTTTGTTGCTGATCATATTGATGTGTGAACAGTAACAACCTTTCTCATGTAATCTATGGTATTGATATGGCTTCTGCAGGGCAGCGTCAGAAGCTTGGAGGATTGCTGACCCATATGAGCATAGCATCCTTTGAAGACTTATTTTCAATAAAATGCTTCTTACCGGCTTTAAAATAAAAGGATTCGCCGGTCTTTACAGTGTGCACCTTGCCACCGTAGCAAAGTTTCACAGTGCCCTTTATCACATATCCAAACTCCTCACACTCCTGTGGCAGATATATTTCAGAGCTGCCGCCCGGATGAAGAGTGAGCCTGACAGGCTCCATGGAGCGGGTCTGTGCGTTTGGAATGACCCATTCCACCTTGCTGTTTTTTTCCTCGTCAATTTTTTCAAAATAATCGTTCGCCTTGTATACAATCTGCTCAGGCTCCGAATCTGTAAAAAACTCCGCCGGTGTCATACCCAGGCACTGGATGATATCAAGCAGGGTGCCGACTGATGGTGAATTCTGATTTCGCTCAAGCTGGGAGATAAATCCCTTCGTCAGCTCAGCTCTGTCAGCAAGCTCCTGCTGGGTAAGTCCGTACTGGATACGAAGCTCCTTCATACGATGTCCGATATCCATGTTTACTTCCTTTTCTAATACATTTTACGCTATATTTACTGTAGGCTTAATAATAGATTTTTTGTTTACTAAAAATAAACCAACGAGATAATTTTAATATATTTTTTATAAATGTCAAGAGGGATTTTTTAAGTAATTTTAAATGTGAACGTGTGCCAGCTTTAGAAAGAACATTAATAATTAATACATTAAAAATTTCACAAATTAATTAGTAGGCAGGAGGTGTTTTTTCGTGTATACTATAACCAAAGATCAGAAATACAGGAAGAACACCGAAGAGATTTGGAGGTGATAAGAATGCTGACAAAGCAACAAAAACACGAGCAGGATATGCAGAGAATAAGAGGATTTCGCCTGTTTGATGACGATTTTTTGAAGAAATGCTTTGAAGATCATGATGAATGTGCGGAGCTTGTTCTTCGTATTATAATGAATAAAGAGGACCTTAAGGTTCTTCATTCTAAAACTGAATATGTCATCCAGAATTTGCAGGGGCGTTCTGTTAGACTGGATGTAAAGGCTACGGATTCTGAGAATAAGGAATACGATATAGAGGTGCAGCGAGCGGATAAGGGAGCAGGACGAAAGCGTGCAAGACACAACAGCAGTATGTTGGATGCCAATGCACTTGCACCACAGGAAGATGTCAATTTTCTTCCGGAAACATATGTGATATTTATTACGGAGCATGATGTGATAGGAAAAGGAGAGCCGATATACAGAGTAGAGAGAAAAATTCTAGAAACCGATGAATTTTTTGATGACGGTTCCCACATCCTGTATGTGAATGGAGCATATCGAGGGGATTCGGATATCGGGAAGCTGATGCATGATTTTTCCTGTACCGATGCGGATGATATGTTTTATGGAAAACTGGCAGACAGAGTCAGATACTTCAAGGAAGATGCGAAAGGAGTTGAGAGTATGTGCAAAGCGATTGAAGAAATGAGAAATCAGGAGCGTGAAGAAGTAACACGTGAGTTCGTTGTTCGTATGATTCGTGATGGCGAAACATCCGTTGAGAAAATGGCACGTTATTCCGGCTTGTCTTTGGATGAAGTGAAAGAAATCGTAAAGCAGGAAGCAGTTCTTGCCTGATTGACAACTTCTATCTGCTTACCCTTGCGGCAATCGCAAAGGAACTGAATCAGCTGGGAATGAGAAATGTGGATGTCCTTTTATCTGTAGGACTTCCCCTGACAAGGTTCGGTGCAGAGAAGCAGGACTTCATTGATTACCTGTCAAAGAAGAAAGAAGTCGGTTTCCGCTTTGAGAAAGAGAAGTACACGGCAAGGATAGCAAGGGTGTCCGTATTCCCACAATGCTATGCGGCGGTTGCGGAACTGATTTTGATTAGGAGGAAAAACTATGTACAATAATTCACAAAGTCCTATTATGATTATATCAGGGAAAAAAGCAGAGAAAATGTTAAGTAAATCAGAGAAACCTATTGCGGATCATACAAAGACAATAGATAGAGCAAAAGATAAATTGAGAAAAATGGGGAAAAAATAAAATAATAAAAAAACACCTCATATCACAGTTGTGATATGAGGTGTTTTTTTATGAGAAGCCGATAACCGGGATCGAACCGGTGGCCTACGCATTACGAGTGCGTCGCTCTACCTACTGAGCCATATCGGCAAGCTATATTATATTATCAGATATAGGAGTGTATGTCAAATCAAAATTTTGCGTTGAAATTTTTAAAGGATAATTTCATAAAGATATTGACAATAGAATGTATATAGTGTATATATAACACATGAACAGTTGATATATACAGTACGGAGGTAGCATATGAAGCTGATGCAAAATTCAGGAGTGCCCATCTATCAGCAGATAGCGGACAGCTTCAAGACAGATATTTTGGCCGGCAGGTATGAGCAGGGAGAGTTCCTTCCGTCGATAAGAGGGCTGGCGAAGGACCTGAAAATCAGCGTGATAACCACGATGAAGGCTTATGAGCAGCTTGCAGATGAGGGTCTCATCACAGCGGCGCAGGGCAAGGGCTTTTATGTCAATGCACAGGACAGTGAGATGATAAAGGAACAGCACCTGCGCAAGGTGGAGGAGTCGCTGACAGACGCGATAGCCGCAGCAGAGATAGCCGGAATCTCAAACGACGAGCTTAAGGGGATGCTTGAGGCATTACTTGATGTAGAATGACAAAATTTAAGTAAGAATTAGTTCATATTAAACAATGATATGAAAATGAATAAGGAGAAATGAAAATGACAACACAGAATGCAATTGAGGCAGCAAAAATCACAAAGAAGCTTAAAAACTTCACACTGGATGTGGAGAATTTCGCAATACCGCAGGGCTTTGCCACAGCCTTAATCGGAGAAAACGGAGCAGGAAAGACAACACTTTTAAATATATTAGCAGGAATCAGGCTTGACTATAAAGGAGACATCACTTATTTCGGACAGTATTCCGACAAACAGAAGGAAAACTCGGGAGATATTAAAAACCGCATAGGCTACACCGGTCCGGGCAAGTATTATCTGCCACAGTGGACGGTTAAGGATATCGAGGAAATCAGCAAGCTGATGTTTGATGACTTTTCTGCAGAGGATTTTCACAGATATTGTGAGGAGCTTGCAATATTTTCACATGGCAGCATTGATATGAAGAAGTCTAACAATTCATTTTCGGATGGTATGAAGATGAAGCTTATGCTTGCAGGCGTCATGGCGAGAAAGACAGACCTTCTTTTGCTGGATGAGCCGGCATCGCCGCTTGATCCGCTTATGAGAGATAAGCTTTGCCAGATGATTGGTGAGTATATCCATGAGGGCAACGGAAAGCGCAGTGTATTTTTCTCTACGCACAATATTTCTGATATGGAAAATATTACCGATTACGCCATTATTATGGAAAACGGACAGATTGTGGAGCAGGGCTTTGTCGAGGATTTGAAGGAAAAATATATCCTGATTAAAGGAGATGCAGCAGATACAGAGGCTGCCGGTAAGGTGCTTTATTCAATGACCAAAAATCCGTACGGCTTCGAGGGCATATGCTTGGCGGAAAATATAGATAAGCTCGCAGGACTTAATGTAACAAAGGAGATTCCGACACTTTACCAGATAAGCGTTGCGGTCATGAAAAATAATACAAAAATTGTGATGCGCTAGTGCGAGGTGAGGTGTTATGGAAAATATGTCAGGAAGTATGAATGAAAAAATGGTTTCGCAGGAACATAAAGATTACAAAGCAAAGAATGAAGCTTTAACATACATCAGGGATTACCGTGTTATGACTAATCTCAAGTATCGTCTGATAACAAATATACTGATTCCTCTTTTGGCAATTCTGGCATCAATGCTAATTGCCTGTTCAAAAACAGTCTGGGCATGGATAGGAGTTATAGTAATTGTTTATGATTTTTATATGATGTGTGAGGTGGTACAGGACTATTTCTGTTTTGGCTGTATGTGCAAGAAGAATGCATTTGGCATGCATTTTTTAAAGACAGGTTTTAACGGAGTAAGATACTTTCAGAATGCGGTTCTTGTGGATATACTTGTGAGACCGATTCGTATTGGAATTACGGTACTCATTGCATCAATGCCATTTATTAAATTAGGAGTTAATATTTGGTCGGTATTTGACATTATTATGATATCTTCAATTGTTTCGGTTGGCTCATTAAATATATTCAGATACATGGATCTGGGAATGTATATTTATCTGCTTGCGCTTATAGTTATCTTACCGGCAATTGCAGGTAGTATAGCTGTTTTGATTTATGGTGGTACACTGAAGTTTATTGCACCTTTACTTGCGGTAGCACTCGTTTGTATGATTGCAGCGACATACTATCACATGGTGGTTCGTATCCGCAGATCATATGTTGATGTGTAGAGGTACTTTAAATTGGAAGTATATTTGAAGAAGTATATTTGAAAAGGAGAAATATTATGCTTAAAGATATTAAATTAGGATTTAAATTGTTGAGATATGGCTACAAACTGAAGTTGAATGTGATCATGCTTGTATTCTTTGCAGTAATCGGAATTGCATCCGATATAATGAGCAAGGGAACTTCCATCATAGGTGGTGTATACTTTATGATGTGCGGGATGTTCACATTTCAGCTCATTATGTCGATGGATGTGTCAGAGCTTATCCAGTCCACATCACTGAAAAAGAAGCTGCAGATATACATTCCGGTGATGTCAAGCACGGTAATCAATCTTGTTGTTTTCACATTTTTGGTAATAGAAAGAGTCATTCTGATACAGAATTCCGTAGCAGATAAGAAACAGCTTATCTTCACACTTTTTACGCTCGATGTTGTGCTGTTGACAGTATATCTGTACACAAGCATATGCTATAAGTATTATGTGCTTGGCTTTATCATATTCATGGTTTTGTTTATGGGCGTTTTTACTGTGTTTTCAGGAGTGGCGTTTGTGCCGGTTTCTAATGCTGTTTTTAAGCTTGGACTCCCGGTGGTGGCATTGCTGGGCTATATTGCTATTTTTGCAGGTGGGGCGCTTGAGATATTGATAGGAGAGCTGCTTTACAAGAAGCCTTTGTCTGAATTCGCATTCAGGGGATTTTTCCGTGATGCAAAGTAGTGTTCGCAAAAAATAAGAAATATTTGTGTAAAAATATTGAAAAATTGATCGCTTTGTAGTATGTTATCATTGTCGGTGCAAAGCCGGCAATGAGACTAATTAACATATTATCAGGAGAAAAATATATTAAATGGATAGTGACAGTTATAGTAAACAACAGTTAGACGACTTGTTTATGGATATGATTGCCTACTATGATGGCGATCCAAAGAGAATCCAGCATTTCACCAAGGTGCACAGCTATGCAAGGCTTATCGGTATAGGAGAGGAGCTTGATGATGCCTCGCTTTTTATACTTGAGGCAGCGGCTTACACACACGATATCGGCATACGTGTGGCGGAGGAGAAGTATGGCAGGTGCGATGGAAAGCTTCAGGAGCAGGAGGGACCGATAATCGCCCAGAAGATGCTTTCACAGCTTGGCTTTGAGAATTACATAGTTGAAAGAATTTGTTTTCTCATAGGTCACCATCACACATATGACAATATAGATGGTCTTGATTATCAGATACTCGTTGAGGCTGATTTCCTCGTAAATCTGTATGAGGATGATGCGGGAAACCGTGCAATCGACAAGGCATACAAGCGTATATTCAAGACAGAAACAGGAAAAAAGATTTTTAGACTAATGTTCGGATATGAAGAGGATTAGTATGAGCCGGGCCGGGAGGAAACTTCCGGTCCTTGTTCGTATTATGCAGCTTATATATTTTGCAGCTTATATCAGAAATAGTAATTAATCAAAATAGTAAATATGCAGAATAGTTACCTGAAATATATTTGAGGATGTGTTAACTAATTTTGTATTTGGAGAAAAATATAATATGGCAAATAAAATTAACTATCAAAAATTAATGGAAGATTTAATAAAAGAAAATTGCATAGATAATAGCTGTACTCCACGACTTTTACTTCATAGCTGCTGTGGGCCGTGCAGCACATACTGTATACAGACTCTCTCAGAGTATTTTGAGGTGACGGTATTCTATTATAATCCAAACATTTATCCGCCAGAGGAATATCACATGAGAGCACATGAGCAGAAGCGCTTTATAGATGAGTTTCCGGTGAAAAATCCGGTTCACTTTGTGGAGGGCGTGTACGACACAAAGCGCTTTTACGATATGGCGCGCGGCATGGAGGCAGTACCTGAGGGTGGAGAGAGGTGCTTTAAGTGCTACAGGCTGCGTCTTGAGGAGAGCGCACAGTATGCAAGGGAGCATGGCTTTGATTTTTTTACAACGACACTTTCCATCAGCCCGTTGAAGAATGCCGAAAAGCTCAATGAGATAGGAAAAGACTTAGAGAGCCAATATGGAGTGCGATATCTTTTCTCTGATTTTAAGAAGAAAGAGGGCTATAAAAAGTCCACGGAAATATCAAAGCAGTATGATATGTACAGACAGTACTACTGCGGCTGTGTATTTTCCAAGGAGCAGCGTGACAGGGAGATAGCAGCGCGTGGATGAAATTGTGGTTGCGTGACAGCAAAAATTATTATATAATTTAGCACAGTAAAGCGGCTGTATAGGGCAGACGGCGGTATCACACTTTGGTTTTACTCAATGTTTTATGATACCGTGAAAATAAATCATCATTTAATAATCAAGGAGGAATCTCATGGCACAGTTATGGGGAGGACGTTTCACAAAGGAGACAGATCAGCTCGTTTACAATTTCAATGCGTCTATTTCATTTGATCAGAAGTTTTATAAAGAGGATATAGAGGGCAGCATCGCCCATGTCACGATGCTTGGAAAGCAGGGCATTATCTCGCAGGCAGAGAGCAACGATATAGTAGCATGCCTAAAGCAGATACTTAAGGAGGTAGAGTCGGGAGAGCTTGAAATCAGCTCAAAATATGAGGATATCCACAGCTTCGTTGAGGCTACACTCATAGACAGACTCGGAGATACCGGAAAGAAGCTTCACACAGGCCGAAGCAGAAACGACCAGGTAGCTCTTGATATGCGTCTTTTCACCAGAAAGACCGTGAAGGAGACTGATGATGAGCTTAAGGAGCTTTTAGCTGTTATCCTTAAGATTATGAAGGAAAACACTCAGACTATCATGCCGGGCTTTACACATCTGCAGAAGGCACAGCCAATCACTCTGGCTCACCATATGGGCGCATATTTTGAGATGTTTAAGAGAGACAGATCAAGACTTTGCGATATATATAAGAGAATGAACTATTGTCCGCTTGGCTCAGGAGCGCTCGCAGGCACCACATATCCGCTGGACCGCGATTATACAGCACAGCTTCTGGATTTTTACGGACCGACACTTAACAGCATGGACGGTGTGTCAGACAGGGATTATCTGATTGAGTTTTTATCTGCTCTTTCAACTATCATGATGCATCTGTCACGTTTTTCCGAGGAAATCATCATCTGGAACTCAAATGAGTACCAGTTTGTTGAGATTGACGATGCGTACAGCACAGGAAGCTCAATCATGCCACAGAAGAAAAATCCTGATATAGCAGAGCTTGTCAGAGGAAAGACAGGCCGTGTATACGGTGCGCTCATGTCGCTTCTTACCACCATGAAGGGTATTCCGCTTGCGTACAACAAGGATATGCAGGAGGATAAGGAGCTTGCCTTTGATGCATTTGACACTGCAAAGGGATGTATCGCACTGTTTACAGGAATGATTGACACAATGAAGTTCAACAAGGACGTGATGAGAAAGAGTGCCAACAATGGCTTTACAAATGCCACAGATGCAGCAGATTATCTCGTTAAAAAGGGTGTACCATTCAGAGATGCACATGGTATTGTAGGAAGAATAGTGCTTTACTGCATAGACAAGGGTATTGCAATCGATGATATGAGCATCGACGAGCTCAAGGCTATCTCTCCGGTATTTGATGAGGATGTGTACGATGCCATTTCAATGGAGACCTGTGTCAGCACAAGGTGTACAGTTGGAGCGCCATCAAAGACATCAATGGACAAGGTAATTGCCGTTTACGACGAGTATATGAAGTCAAATTGGCAGGATGAAGTATAGTTTTTGTGCATATTTTATAAAAAACAGGGAGAAAAATTATTAATTTAATATAGTTTTTTCCTTGTTTTTCATTAGAGTTTCAAGTAATATATTTCCTATAAAGACAGTTGTGCGTGACAGACGGACAAGATAAAGATAGTCGATATTAAAAATGAACGTATGACAAGGTCGAAGAAAATCTAGAAGATAGGGAGATTAGAGTAATGAGTGAAAAGCTTAAAGTAGGTATCCTCGGTGGAACAGGAATGGTAGGACAGAGATTTATTTCTCTTTTAGAGAATCATCCATGGTTCGAGGTAACAACAATTGCAGCCAGCCCAAGAAGTGCAGGCAAGACATACGAGGACGCCGTTGGTGATAGATGGAAAATGGACACACCAATGCCTGAGGCAGTTAAGAAAATCATCGTAAAGAATGTCAATGAGGTAGAAGAAGTTGCTTCACAGGTTGACTTCGTATTCTCAGCCGTTGATATGTCAAAGGACGAGATCAAGAAGATCGAGGAGGACTACGCAAAGACAGAGACTCCTGTAGTTTCAAACAACAGTGCCCACAGATGGACACCTGATGTGCCAATGGTTGTACCTGAAATCAACCCACAGCACATGGAGGTTATCAAATATCAGAAGGAGCGTCTCGGCACAAAGAGAGGCTTCGTAGCAGTAAAGCCAAACTGCTCAATCCAGTCATATGCTCCGGTTCTTACAGCATGGAAGGAGTTTGAGCCATATGAGGTTGTTGCCACAACATATCAGGCAATCTCAGGTGCCGGAAAGACCTTCAAGGACTGGCCAGAGATGATTGGAAACATCATTCCATTCATCGGTGGAGAGGAAGAGAAATCTGAGAAAGAGCCACTTCGTCTCTGGGGATATGTGGATGATGAGAGGAAACAGATTGTTCCTGCAGAGTCACCGGTTATCACATGCCAGTGTATCCGTGTTCCTGTATTAAACGGTCATACAGCAGCAGTATTTGTTAAGTTTAAAAAGAACCCTACAAAGGAGCAGCTCATTGAGGCACTCGAGAAGTTCAGCGGAGTACCACAGGAGCTTGAGCTTCCAAGCGCACCAAAGCAGTTCATCAGATACTGTGAGGAGGATAATCGTCCTCAGGTTGCACTTGATGTGGATTATGAGCATGGTATGGGAATCAATGTCGGACGTCTCAGAGAGGATACAGTCTATGACTGGAAGTTCGTTGGACTCTCACACAACACAGTACGTGGTGCAGCCGGTGGAGCAGTGCTTTGCGCAGAGCTTCTTAAGGCACAGGGTTACATCACAAAGAAATAGATTTAGCTAAAGTTGAGCCTCTTAAAAGAGGCTCTCTTTTTTTGTTACGCTTGAATTTATATTATATCGTGGTAAAATAGATAGGCTGAGGAGAATAATTTTTAAGAGGTAGATATAAGTGAAGAATAATAAGTATGAAATTGATATGGTGAACGGTTCAATAATGGATAAGCTTATTTCATTTGCGTTGCCACTTATGATTTCGGGTATTTTGCAGTTAGCGTTTAATGCGGTGGATATTATTGTCGTGGGACAGTTTAGTGGCAGCAAATCACTTGCGGCTGTTGGCTCGACTACGGCACTTATCAATGTGTTTGTCAATCTGTTTATGGGTATATCGCTTGGTGCGAATGTGCTCGCTGCCAGATTTTATGCGGCAGGCAAGGATGAGGAGATGTCTAAGACGGTGCACACCGCTATTATGATTGCACTCATAAGTGGTATTGTGATGGGTGTGGTCGGTGTTATTTTTGCAAGGGATGCGCTGGAAATCATGGGTACACCGGATGATGTCATAGGTCTTTCTACTATTTATATGAGGATTTATTTTTGCGGTATGCCGTTTTTTATGCTTTATAACTATGGCGCGGCAATTTTGCGTGCTGTCGGCGATACAAAGAGACCTCTTGTCTTTTTGATTATTTCAGGCTGTATCAATGCACTGCTCAATCTGTTTTTTGTAATAGTGTGCAAACTGGGTGTTGCAGGTGTTGCAATCGGTACAATTGTTTCGCAGTTTGTTTCATGCGTACTTGTATTATATTGTTTGAGCAAAGCAGATACCAGCTATAAGCTCTGCTTTAATAAGCTTGCGATTGATAAGGAATATATGCTTCAGATATTTCAGGTGGGAATTCCGGCCGGCATACAGAGCACAGTCATAAATATTTCAAATGCCATGCTTCAGTCATCGGTCAATTCCTTTGGCTCAATAGCCATGGCTGGATATACGGCGGCAAACAATATACTTGGCTTTTTGTATGTATCGGTCAACTCGATCACACAGGCCTGCATGAGCTTCACAAGCCAGAACTATGCGGTAGGAAAGCAAAAGAGAATGGACAGAGTACTGATAGACTGCCTGTTTCTCACAACTGCGGTAGCACTTGTGATGGGAAGTGCCTCATACATATTTGGAACACAGATACTTGGCATATATACAAGCAATAGCGAGGTAATTAAATCAGGACTTGAGATTATTTCGATTACAACAATCCCATATTTCCTGTGCGGCATCATGGACCTTTTCCCGGGAGCCCTAAGAGGAATGGGATACTCAACAGTACCTATGATACTTTCCATAATAGGAACAGTCGGAGTCAGAATCATCTGGATATATGGTCTGTTTCCAAGCCACAGGTCGCTGTTTTTCCTGTTTATATCATATCCCGGTTCATGGATAGCGACAATCATCATGCAGGTTATCTGCTATATGTTCGTCAGAAACAAGGTGAAAGCAACAATAGGAGCCCGGAAATTATAGTTGCATTAAAAATATATTTGTATATGTGTTAAATTGTGATATAATATTTCCAGTTGATTATTTTGGAGGAATATTATGAAAGCAAAACACACAGATTTAGAGAAACTTGAGCAGCTCTATAAAGAGTCGGGCAACCAGCTCGTAGTGCTCTACGGAAGGAGAGGCTGTCAAAAGGAAGAGCTCATAAAGGAATTTTGTGACGGAAAGAAATTCTTTTACTACAGATGCAGACAGGCATCGCCCGAGCATCAGCTTGAGATGATGGGGGAGGAGATAAGCCGTCAGTACAAGGTGAGCCTGAGCAGACAGACATATGAGGAGTACTTCGCGAGAATCAAATCAGGAGGCCCTTCAAAGCTTGTCGTGATAATCGATGAGGCACAGTTTGTGGCAAAGAGGGATGCATCATTTATGGAAGCAGTTGCAAAGCTTAAAAAGCACAAGCTGTATCCGGGACCTGTACTTATAATACTTGCCACATCATCTACAGTCTGGGCTACACAAGAGGCAGCAGAGCAGTTTAAGGGAGCCGAAATGAAGCTTGAATCGCTCAATTTCCTTGAGGTTGTAAGACATTTTGAAAGTCTTCCGGTCACGGAAATCGTGAGAATTTACGGAGCAATCGGTGGAGTTCCGGCATATCTGGATAAGTGGGATGCAGCTAAATCCTTTAAGGATAATATATGCAGGCTCGTATTGACACCATCGGGAGCACTGTATGGTGAGGCGGATGCTGTTATAGCCGCAGAGCTTCGAGAGCTTTCTGCATATAGTACAATACTTGCAGCAATCGCAAGAGGCGAGAACAAGCTCAATGATATTTTCCATGCGACAGGATTTTCACGTGCCAAAATCAGCGTATATTTAAAAAATCTTGCCGCCTTCAATATCGTGGAGAAGGTGGTTTCATTTGAGACAGGCGGATGGGAAAATGCCAAGAAGGGCGTATATCAGATAAAAGACACATTTGTTAATTTCTGGTTTAAGTTTGTCTATCCGAATATGTCCAATCTGTATCTGCTTTCACCGGAAGAGTTTTATGATACATATATAGAAAAAGAGCTTGATGCATATCTCGAGAGATACTTCAGGGAGGTCTGCACAGAGTATCTGCTCATACTCAATCAGATGGGACAGCTGCCGTTTGCCATAAAGCGCGTGGGTACATGGATTGGAAAGACAGGCCGCATAGATATCGTGGCACAGAGTGAGGATAGAAGGAGCATCATCGGCTTCTGCAACTGGGACAAGCCAATGATGACCATGGATATGTGTGAGAATATGGCTATGGCTATGGAGCAGGCAAGGCTTACATCTGATGACTATTATCTGTTTTCGGCAACGGATTTTGAGCCTGCACTGCAAAGCTATGTGGTCAGAGACCCTAGGTTCAAGCTCATAAACATGAATGAATTATAGAGGAGCTTATGGGAAAATCACTGATAATAACAGAGAAGCCATCCGTGGCACAGGAATTTGCGAAGGTGCTGCGGGTGAGCGGACGCAATGATGGTTATATAGAAAATAGAGAATATGTGATTTCATGGTGTGTGGGACATCTGGTCGGTCTGGTCTATCCTGAGTCCTACGACATGAAATACAAGAAATGGCGGCTTGAGGATCTGCCGTTTCTGCCGAAGGAATACAAATATGATGTGATAGACAGCGTGCGCAAGCAGTACAACATTGTGCACGCTCTTTTGCAGAGAGAGGACATTGACCGGGTATACTGGGCAGGTGATGCCGGAAAAGAAGGACAGACCATCGAGGAGAATATCAGAAACTTTGGTGGTGTCAGGGAAGGCATGGAGGAGCTTCGAGTCTGGATAGATTCGCAGACCGAGGAGGAAATCCTAAGAGGCATAAAAGAAGCAAAGCCGATGAGTGCGTATGCAAACCTCGGAAAGAGCGGCATCATGCGTACCATTGAGGACTATGCGATGGGCATCAACTTCTCGCGTGTCATGTCAGTCAAATACGGCAATCTGCTAAACGATGCAGCGGGAACACGCTCGTACACGGCAATCGCGGTCGGACGAGTGATGACCTGTGTGCTTGGAATGGTAGTAATCCGTGAGCGCGAAATCAGAAACTTTAAGGAGACTCCGTTTTACAGGGTAATCGGCAGGTTTACGGATGCTGGTGTGGAGGCAGAGTGGAAGGCTGTAGACGGCTCAAAGTACTTTGAATCACCGCTTTTATACAAGGAAAACGGCTTCAAAGAGGAAAAGGATGCACTCACTTTAATTGAAGAATTAAACGGCAAACCGGCAAAAGTTAAATCTATAGTTAAGAATATTACAAAAAAAAGAGCACCGCTTCTTTTCAACCTGGCTGAGCTGCAGGCAGAATGCTCAAAGAAGTTTAAAATCAGCCCGGATGAGACATTGCAGGTGGCTCAGGATCTGTATGAGAAAAAGCTCACCACCTATCCGAGAACTGATGCCAGAGTGCTCTCAAGCGCTGTGGCAAAGGAGATTGGCAAAAATATAAGCAGGCTGAAGGGCTTTGAGCCGACAGCAGACTTTGTGGAGCATATCATGCAAAAGAGGCTATATGCCAACATAGCAGATACGCAGTATACGGATGACAGCAAGGTAACAGACCACTACGCTATCATCCCGACAGGTCAGCTTACTGAGCTTTCGGGGCTTACATCGCTTCAAAGAGCGGTATTTGAGCTGATTGTCAGGCGTTTTCTTAGTATTTTTTATCCGCCGGCAGAGTATGAGAATGTGAAGCTTGTCGTAAATGTGGATAAGGAAAGCTTTTTTGCATCATCCAAGGTGCTAAAGAGCGAGGGCTATTTACAGGTGGCGAATCCGCCGAAAAAGAAGTCCTTTGAGGAAGCAAATGCACGTATACTCGGCAAAAACAGTGAGACTGCAGATGGTGCCGATGAAAACGGCACAGCAAATGGCAGCAATGATGAGATAGTCGTAAATCCAAAGGTGATGCTTGAGCTTGCCGATAAGCTAAAGGCGGGCGATGAGATAGCATGCTTAGGCTACAATATCAAGTTTGGAAAGACCTCTCCGCCAAAGCGCTACACCTCAGGCTCCATGGTGCTTGCCATGGAAAACGCAGGACAGCTTATCGAGGACGAGGAGCTTCGTGAGCAGATAAAGGGCTCGGGAATAGGCACCTCGGCAACGAGAGCGGAGATAATCCAGAAGCTTGTCCGTATAGGATATCTGAATCTGAACAAAAAGACACAGATACTCACACCTGAAAGCCTCGGCGAGATGGTGTTTGAGGTCGTATACATGACAGTTCCGGCACTTCTTAATCCAAAGATGACAGCCAACTGGGAAAAGGGACTGGACGGAATCACAAGGGGCACTGTGGATTTCTGGGAATACAGGGGAAAGCTTGAGAGCTTTATCCGCAAAGAGACAGAAAAGATGATAGAGCAGAATCTGCGCCCTGAGATTGCAGACCGCATCAGCAGCTTTGCAGGCAAAAATGCCAGAGGTGCGGCGGCCAGACGAAAGATAGGTGTCAAGTGTCCGGTGTGCGGTGGCGAGATAGTGACCACACCGTTCGGCTACGGTTGTGCCAATTACAAAAATGATAAATCAGGATGTAATTTTAATATCGGACAGGTGGCAGGACTGGATATTCCGGAGGAACAGGTCAAAAAGCTGATTGAAGAGGGAATCACCGATACAATTAGAGGCTTTAAATCAAAGAGCGGCAAGCGCTTTGATGCATGCTTAAAGCTCAACAAGGATGAACAGACGAACAAGGTATCAGCCACCTTTGATTTTGAAAACGTAAAGCCGCAAAAGGTCGAGGGCATTGTATGCCCGGACTGCGGAGGCGATATATATGTGTCGCCGTATGGCTACAGATGTGCGAATTATAACAGACAGACAGAGGACGGCTGCCATTTCTTCGTTGGAAGGATAGCAGACAAGCAGCTGTCGCAGGTACAGTTTTTAGAGCTCATGGCAAACGGCAGAACCGAGACGATAAAGGGCTTTAAATCAAAATCGGGAAAGCGCTTCAACGCATGCCTTGTGTTAAAGCAGGAGCCGGTCACGGAGGGCAGTGAGAAAATGCACACCGTCGTGGCATTTGACTTTGACAATGTGGAGGATGAAATCATAAAGGATGTCGTCTGTCCGCTTTGTGGAGGCCAGATAAAAAAGACATCGTTTGGCTATGGCTGTGTGAACTACAAGGGCGATGAGCCGGGAAGCTGCCGTTTTTCGGTGGGACAGATTGCGGGAAAGACAATCACAGCCGCAAATCTAAAGCAGCTTCTTAATGATAAAAAGACCGAGACTATACGAGGCTTTAAGTCCAAAAGCGGGAAACGCTTCGATGCGTGCCTGGTGCTTAAGGAGGATGAAAACAAAAAGCTCTCTGTCCAGTTTGATTTTGACCATGTAGAGCCAAAGACGGTGAAGGACGTGGTATGTCCGAAGTGCGGAGGCAAAATACAGGTGGCGCCGTTTGGCTTTGTATGTGAGAACAACAGGCGTGACGATCCTGAGAGCTGCCGCTTTATGGTGGGCAAGGTTGCAAGCGTCAAGATAAAGGAATCAGTCCTTAAAGAGCTTCTGACAAAGAAAAAGACAGAAGTTATATCAGGATTTGTTTCAAAGACAGGCATGAAGTTTGATGCACCGCTAAAGCTCACAGAGGACGGAGATATAGCCTTTGATTTCCCGGAAAAGCCAAAGCCAGTTGAGACCAATGTACTCTGTCCAAAGTGTGGCAGACCGCTCAAAAAGACACAGTGGAAATATGAGTGTGAGTGCGGCTTCAATGTATGGCATACAGTGGCAAAGGTGGAGCTTTCAGAGGAAATCCTCACGGAGCTTTTTACCACGGGAAAGACCAAAAGGAAGGTCACAGGCTTCACATCCAAGGCGGGAAATGTATTTGATACATGCCTTAAGTTTGAAAATGACCAGATATCATTTGATTTCGATAACCCGGGTGAGGAAGAAGTGCAGAGTACGGCAGAAGCACAGAACAATGTCGAAGCACAGAGCAATGCTAATGTACAGAACAATGCCGAGGTACCGAGCGCGGCAGATGATGCGCTGGATGAGATGGGAATCCCTGAGGAGTTCCTGGCTGGTCTTGATATGGCAGCTGAGAGTGCGCAGACAGATGATGTTTCTGATGCGGCACTTGCGGCAGCGCATGAGCTGTTTGGTGAGTAGTTCTGCTTATAATTAATTATTAAATCTATAATTAATATGAATTTTTATATTTATGTTTAATGCTTATATTTAAGTTTAAATATTTAAATGACAGTTAAAACAATAGTCAATAATTTTCAAATAATAAATAATAAATAAAAGAAAGGACACAGAAAAATGGAAAACGCAAAAATAACAAACCTCTATAATCTGGATGAAACAATCGCAAAGGAGTATTTATCACAGTTCACTTATCCATGGGAGGCTCTCGCAGGAATAAGTGATTTTATCAAAGAGCTCGGACCAACACTCGACCCTGAAATCTATGAGAAAAGAGGCGAGGATATCTGGGTGGCAAAGAGCGCAACAGTATTCGACAGCGCATATCTGCATGGCCCGCTCATCATCTGTGAGGACGCAGAAATCAGACAGTGCGCCTTTATCCGTGGCAGCGCAATCGTAGGCAAGGGCTCAGTAGTAGGTAACTCCACAGAGCTTAAAAATGTAATCATCTTCAATTCAGTACAGGTGCCACATTACAACTATGTAGGAGATTCAATCCTGGGCTACAAATCACATATGGGCGCAGGCTCTATCACATCAAATGTAAAGAGTGACAAGACTCTTGTAGTTGTAAAGGATGTTTACGATACAAAAGAGGAGATTGAAACCGGCCGCAAGAAATTCGGTGCTATGCTTGGTGACCATGTGGAGGTAGGCTGCAACTCAGTACTCAATCCGGGAACAGTAATAGGAAGAAATTCAAACATTTATCCGCTTTCAAGAGTACGCGGAGTCATCCCTGCAAACCACATTTTCAAGGACAAGGACAACGTAGTTCTTAAAAAATAGTAATGTTGTTTGAAAAAATATTGTATTTTTGTTGTTTTTTGTCGATGATACTCTAGACTTATGACAAAAAATATGAGAGAATAAATCGGGTATGTTAAAACCATAACGAAAGGAGTCTTAAGATGATTTACACTAAGGAAGTTGAAAACATGTGTCCTGTTGCTAAGGGCGCAAAACATGAGCCAGCTCCTATTCCAGAAGAAGGAAAATGGGTTCATTCTAAGAAAATTGAGGACATTTCAGGATTTACACACGGTGTAGGCTGGTGTGCACCACAGCAGGGTGCCTGCAAGCTCTCACTCAATGTAAAGAATGGAGTAATTGAAGAGGCATTAGTTGAGACTATTGGATGCTCAGGAATGACACACTCTGCAGCTATGGCAGCAGAAATCTTACAGGGTAAGACAATTCTTGAGGCATTAAACACAGACTTAGTTTGTGATGCCATCAATACAGCTATGAGAGAGTTATTCTTACAGATCGTTTACGGTCGTACACAGTCTGCATTCTCTGATGATGGACTTGCTGTTGGAGCAGGACTTGAGGATTTAGGAAAGGGACTTCGCTCACAGGTTGGTACAATGTACGCAACAAAGGCAAAGGGAGTTCGTTACCTTGAGATGGCTGAGGGCTATGTAACAGGAATCGCTCTTGATAAGAACGATGAAGTAATCGGATACCAGTTCGTTTCTCTTGGAAAAATGACAGATTTTATCAAAAAGGGTGATGACGCTAACACAGCTTGGGAGAAAGCTTCAGGATCATACGGTCGTGTAACTCCAGAGCAGGGTGCTGTTAAGATCATCGATCCAAGACAGGAATAAGAGGAAAGGAGAACGACAATGGCATTATTTGAATCATATGAAAGAAGAATAGACCAGATCAATGCTGTACTTAACAGCTATGGTATCAGCTCAATCGAAGAAGCTGAAAAGATCACAAAGGACGCTGGACTTGATGTTTACGATCAGGTAAAGAAAATCCAGCCAATCTGTTTCGAGAACGCTTGCTGGGCATACACAGTTGGTGCAGCAATAGCAATCAAAAAAGGATGTAGAAGAGCAGCAGACGCTGCAGCAGCAATCGGAGAGGGACTTCAGGCATTCTGTATCCCTGGATCAGTTGCTGATCACCGTAAGGTAGGTTTAGGACATGGTAACCTTGGAAAGATGCTCCTCGAGGAGGAGACAGAGTGCTTCTGTTTCTTAGCAGGTCATGAGTCATTCGCAGCTGCTGAGGGTGCTATCGGAATCGCCGAGAAGGCAAACAAGGTTCGTCAGAAACCACTGCGTGTTATCCTTAACGGACTTGGAAAAGACGCTGCACAGATTATCTCACGTATCAACGGATTCACATTCGTAGAGACACAGTATGACTACAAGGCAGCTAAGCTCAACATCGTATCTGAGCATGCATACTCAGACGGACTCCGTGCAACAGTTAAGTGTTACGGTGCAGATGATGTTCAGGAAGGTGTTGCAATCATGCATCACGAGAACGTTGGTGTTTCTATCACAGGAAACTCTACAAACCCAACTCGTTTCCAGCATCCGGTAGCAGGTACATACAAGAAAGAGTGTATCGAGCAGGGCAAGAAGTACTTCTCAGTAGCATCAGGCGGTGGTACAGGACGTACACTTCACCCAGATAACATGGCAGCAGGACCAGCTTCATACGGTATGACAGATACAATGGGACGTATGCATTCAGATGCACAGTTCGCAGGATCTTCATCAGTTCCGGCTCACGTTGAGATGATGGGACTTATCGGAATGGGTAATAACCCAATGGTTGGTGCTACAGTAGCAGTTGCCGTTTCTGTTCAGCAGGCTGCTGATGAGGGCAAATTCTAAATAGAAAGCTTGATTTTATAGGCTTTTTGGAGAGTCTTTGGAGAAATCCGAAGGCTCTCTTATTTTTTGTAAAAGTGCATGTGGACGAGTACATACAATACATATGTATTGAAATAGAAATGATTTAGCATTATAATGAAGAAAATAGATGGAAGTGAGGTGCTAAATATGGCTAGTACAATTCAGGTCAGAGTAGAAGATGAGTTAAAGAGTAAATCAGATGCACTATTTAGGGATTTAGGAACAGATACAACAACAGCAATCAGAATTTTTTTAACCCAGGCAGTTGCGACAAATGGATTTCCTTTTGAAATAAAAAGGCATGCAGAATCAAATCCATATGCACCTATGACAGAGGCAGAAATGCTTGCAAAATTGGAAAAGTCCAGAGAAAACAGGGGATGTTCAGAAAATCTCAAAGACGGGTATAATAAAGACGTGTTAGACACTTGATGTTATGTGTAGTGTGATAATGTCAGAAACATGCAAATGAAAAATGTTAATTCTTTATAAAGTCACAAGTTTTGGATTGACATATTTTCACATGACAGGTAATATAATATTAAAGACAGGCAACTTGAGTGTCTGCCAAGCGGTAAAGTAAGGTGTTGTGCCAGAGAGCAGTGCCTTATGAGCTTTATAAGGGTTTAACATTTACCACAATCTGGCTAGAGGTTAATCCTCGAAAGAAAATGTTAGAAGGGCTCTGCTTTTGCAGAGCCTTTCTTAATCTAAAGAAGTAGTGGAGAATTGTAATGAGAAATGTTATAGATTGTATAAATGCCTTTATTCCGCTATTATCGACAGAATATGAGCTTGTGTTGGGCAGAAAAGGTGTTGCAGTCACATTAAGAATCTTATTTGACAAAAAAGATTGTTTTCATCTTATGGGACTGCAATATCTTGTTGATAGACCTGAATTGAGTAGAGACAGAGGCAAAGTATTTGATGAAATAGCAGATGGAACAATTACAATTGAGAAAATAGAATCATCTGATTTTTATGAAAAGATAGAGCAAAGAATACATTTTTTGCCATTACTTGAACAAATGATAGATAGTAATGATACAGTGTTTAAATACAATAAAAAGGCAAATATGTATTCAATGATTGAGGCTGATTACCTTATGGAAAATAAAATGGAAAGCAGAAATTTATTTTTATTCTTATCGAATGATGATGGAGATAAGTATTTCTGCCGTTCATTTTTTACAGAAGAAAAGATGGATTATTCTAAGAATCAGGCATCATGGACGCTTCTTTATAAGAAAAAGACAGATTTAATAACAGGAACAGAGACAGTTCTTTACAATAAATTAAAATAATATTTTTTTACATAAGCCATTTGGACTAACAATCTAGATGGCTATTTTTTACCCATTACCAATAATGCTAAAAAGGTATTATCAGAGACACAGGAGCAATTTTATACCAAGTGTGAGCAGATAAAGTCGTAGGTATCTGAGGTGAAAGAACAGGTCAAATCTACTGGAAGGATATGAAGTGCATCAGGTATTTTATGTATGCTATGCACATTACATTTGATAAAATCTGTGATTAAAGAAGCTTGCATAAAAGCTAAGTAAGTTATCAATAAAATTGTGTAATTTATTTCTCATGGAAATTCATCTCCTTTCTGTTTACGATGTCATTATAGAATACGAAAAGAATTATTACTTGCCAAAATAACAGAATATATAGTCAAAAGTTGCTTAATACAGTAATTATAACAGTATCATTTTGTGCATGATTTGTACAATTTATTACATTGCTCTTTGCAAGGGTTTTGTTATATCTTAGATGTAGCAAAGCAGTTATTGTTCTTGGTTTTATATATTATAATAGGAAAGTGAGGAAAAATATGAACGCTGATATGAAATGGCTTGATAATCCGGAAGTGTTTAAGGTAAATCAATTGGAACCACATAGTGATCATAGCTATTATCTGGATTATTCAGACATGAAAAAAGAAAAAAATCCATTATTACAGTCATTAAATGGTCAATGGGAGTTTGCTTACAGCAGAAATGTGATGGAAAGACCTGTTGATTTTTATAAGGAAACATTTGATGCATCCGGATTCGATAAAATTATGGTTCCGGGACATATTGAACTGGCTGGATATGATAAAATACGTTACATCAACACTATGTATCCGTGGGAAGGAAAAGAGTACCACAGAGGAGCCTATAGTATGGAGGCAACCGGAGCAGAAGAAGGAATGTTTTCAGAAGCACAGTACAATCCGGTAGGCTCTTATATCAAATACTTTGATTTGGATAAGAACATGTGTGGAAAAAGAATACATATCTGCTTCGAGGGTGTAGAAGAAGCTATGTATCTGTGGCTTAATGGTCAGTTTATAGGTTATGCAGAGGACAGCTTCACACCTTCTGAGTTTGATCTGACACCATATATTAAAGAAAAGGGAAATGTTCTGGCAGTGCAGGTACATAAGATGAGTACGGCGGCATTTTTAGAGGATCAGGACTTTTTCAGATTTTTTGGAATTTTCAGAAATGTTACTTTGAAGGCAATTCCGGATGTTCATCTGGAGGATGTATGGTTCAAACCTGTGTTAAATCAAGATAATGAAAGCGGAAGCGTATCTGTCTGCATGAAGGTATCTGCTCCTGACAGTCAGAATGTAACTGCAGGCTTTATTTTAAAGGACAGAGAAGAAAATATATTAGTAGAGAAGTCATTACAGTTAAATAAAGAAAACGACCATTTTGAAGGCACGATTTGTGCTGACTTAGAAAATGTCAAACTGTGGGATAATCATAATCCATATTTATATCATGCTTATGTTGAGCTTAATGCAGAGGATGGTTCACTGGCCGAAGTAATCCCTTATGATATCGGTTTCAGAAGAATAGAGATTATAGATAAAGTAATCTATTTGAATGGAAAACGTCTTGTTATCACGGGAGTAAACCGTCATGAGTGGAATGCAAGAACAGGAAGATGCATTGGTATAGAAGACATGAAGACAGATATATCATGTATGTTAAGGAACAATATTAATTCTGTGCGTACCTGTCACTATCCTGACCAGATACCATGGTACTATATGTGCGACAATGCAGGTATCTATGTGATGGCAGAAACAAATCTGGAGAGCCATGGCTCATTCCAAAAGCTAGGGGCAATCGAACCATCATGTAATGTACCGGGGTCTTTTCCACAGTGGAGAGATGCAGTACTTGAGCGTGCAAAAAACAATTTTGAAACTTTTAAAAACCATACATCCATCCTTTTCTGGTCATTAGGAAATGAATCCTATGCAGGAGACGACATTGAGGCAATGAACGTTTATTTTGCTGAAAAGCAGGATGGAAGATTAGTTCACTATGAAAGCTCTTATTATAATAGGGCGTATGAGGATACTATTTCTGACTTGGAGACCAGAATGTATGCAAAACCTGAGGATGTAGAAGAATACTTGAATAACAATCCGAAGAAACCGTATATTTTATGCGAATTCATGCATGATATGGGAAATTCAATGGGTGGACTTGGCTCTTATATGAAGCTGATTGACAAATACGATATGTATCATGGTGGATTTATATGGGATTTTATTGACCAGGCAATTATGGTAAAAGATCCGGTGACAGGAAAAGATGTTTTGCGTTATGGTGGAGATTTTGATGATAAACCGGCAGACTATGAATTTTCAGCAAATGGAATAGTATTTGCTGACAGGAAAGAAAAACCGGCAATGCAGGAAGTGAGGTATTACTATGGCTTATACAGATAAATTAAGAGTGGTATATGGCGACTATACACTTGGTGTACATGGTGAAGGCTTTGATTATATTTTCTCTTATGCACAGGGGGGACTGGAATCTATCGTTAAAAATGGATATGAATGGCTGTACCGTTGCCCAAAGCCTACTTTCTGGAGAGCATTGACAGATAATGACAGGGGAAGCAAGTTTCATATTAAAAGTGGAAGCTGGCTTTCGGCAGATATGTTTATTGACTGTAAGGGAATACAGGTGATCATGAACGGCAAGGAGCAAAAACAATACGCACCTGATAATAACAGCTATGGCGGTGATGTTTATGCTGATGAAATTATCGTAAAATATACATACGAGACCATAACAACTCCGGCGACAACTGTTCTTGTGAGCTATAGCGTTGATGTATCTGGAAAGATTCGCGTAGATGTACATTATAATGGAGTACAGGGGCTTCCTGAATTTCCTGTATTTGGAATGAGATTTATTATGCCAACATTGGCTGACAAATATTTATATAAGGGACTCTCCGGGGAAACATATCCTGACAGAAAAGCAGGGGCAAAAGAAGGAATCTATGAGATTGATGACCTGAGTCTTACACAATATCTTGTTCCACAGGAATGTGGTATGAGAATGGATACAGAGTGGCTTGAGATTACAAGACATACGGCGCTTGATAACAGCAGGACAGATAGCTCATCACAGACACTGCGCATTGAAAAGAATGATGAAAAATTTGCATTTTCTTGTCTGCCTTATACCGCATCTGAGATTGAAAACGCTCTTCATCATGAAGAACTGCCACCGGCAAGAAGAACTGTTTTATGCGTATATGGCGCAGTAAGAGGTGTTGGAGGCATCGACAGCTGGGGAACTGATGTGGAAGAGGATTACCGTATCAGTGCGGAGACTGATAAGGATTATTCTTTTACAATCTGTTAGTCATTCATTAAAAAGATAAGTATAGTGAAAAAATTGGCATTATAATATTGCTTTTGTCTTTTTATTATGTATTTCTGGCTCTGTATTCAGAAGGAGAACATCCTTTTTGTTTATGGAACAATCTACTGAAGTATAGTGGATTATTGTATCCGACAATACCTGCAATCTCGTTTATAGAGTAGGATGTAGTTTCAAGCAGCACCTGTGCATTTGTCATCCTTAGTGCTGTGAGAAATTGTACTGGTGTATTACCGGTATATTTCCGAAAGCTCCTGATAAACCAGCTTATGCTCATACCAATTGATGAAGCATATTCCTCCACGTTAATAGCGCGGTTGTAGTTTGTATTGAAATATGTAATTGCTGTATCCATCTGGCTGTCAAGGAATTCATTTCTGATTACATGCTCAGTTGTTATTTTACGATTAAATATAATCAAAAGGTGTCGTAGCAAAAGCATGAGCATTTCCTCATAATTGTCCTGACATCTTTGAAGCTCTGTAATAATCCTTTTGAAAACCTGTTCGTATTCAAGAGACGTTCCAACATTAAAGACTCTTTTATTGTCTGTAAATCCGTATTTTCTTAAAGTGTTTTTTACGTCGCTTCCGGTAAAGTGAATCCAATATATCTGAGTCTTATCCTTACCATAAAATTCATATTTTTGAAGCTCTTTTGGGCGAAATAACACTATATGTCCGGCTGGAATGATTGTCTCATTTTCAGGATTGTCAAAGTGGAAATGAACTAGACCGGATGATATATATATAATCTGGTAATCCAGTCTTCCTCTGGGCCTGTATGTAGGCATCTTAGGATGCTGTGACAGGCGATAGGTTCCGCAGCTTCCTACAATCAGAGGGCGGCTTTTATCTTTAAAATCTTTATGTGAATGATTCAAATATCCCGTGTTGATATACATTATACACCTCCGCTTGTATTGTACCATTTTATGCATGTTTTGTCTATTTATATTTATGGACAAAATGTTTAGAGCATGATATTGTGTATTGATTACGTTTTAAATGGAATTGAGTCAAATAGCTGTGAAACTGTAGTGTTTGAAAAGTATCATTTTGTGCATATTACAGCCTATTATGTTTATAGACAAAAATTGCACAAATATATAAAATTGGTATAGCTGTTAAAGATAAAACAAAGTAATTAATTGGAGGTTTCTCATGGAAGAAAAGACGTACTTAAAGTGGTACAACAAAATTGGTTATGGTTCCGGTGATATTGCAGGAAATGTAGTATATGCATTCCTGACATCCTTTGTTATGGTATATCTTACAGATACTATAGGACTTGCATCGGGAATCGTTGGAACATTAATCGCAGCATCTAAATTATTTGATGGTTTTACAGATGTTTTCTTTGGGTCACTTATTGATAAAACACATACAAAGCTTGGAAAAGCAAGGCCATGGATGATTTATGGCTATATAGGTTGTGCTTTGACACTTGTAGCAGTTTTTGCAATTCCTACAAGCTGGGGCAGGACTGCTCAGTATGCATGGTTTTTTATAGCATATACATTATTGAATGGTGTATTTTACACAGCAAATAATATTGCATATTCTGCACTTACTTCGCTGGTAACAAAGAACAGCAAAGAGCGTGTACAGATGGGCTCTTACCGTTTTATTTTTGCCTTTTCAACAAGTCTTATAATTCAGTCTATAACAGTTGCATTTGTTGATGTATGCGGTGGAGGTGCTGCTGCATGGAGATTTGTAGCTATTATTTATGCTGTGATAGGTCTTGTAGTAAATACGATTTCAGGATTGTCAGTTAAAGAGCTTCCGGAAGAGGAGCTTAACGCTGGAATAGAGAACGATGAAGTGAAGAAGTATGGTCTTGTTCAGGCATTTAAGCTTCTTGTTAAGAATAAGTACTATATGATGATTTGTGGAACTTATATTTTGCAGCAGTTATACAGTGCTATGATTGGTGCAGGTATTTATTACTGTACATGGGTTCTTAAGAATAAAAATCTGTTTGGTGTATTTGCTTGGGCTGTAAATATTCCTCTTATAATAGCACTTATTTTCACACCAACTCTTGTTGGAAAGTGGAAAGGAATGTATAAGCTTAATAAACGTGGATATATTCTGGCTACGATAGCAAGAGCGCTTGTGATTGTAGCAGGATACATGGGAAGCGTTCCACTGATGATGCTGTTTACTGCAGTTGCAGCATTAGGACAGGGACCTTGGCAGGGAGACATGAATGCAGTAATTGCCGAGTGCTCTGAGTATACTTACCTGACTCAGGGGAAACGAGTAGATGGAACTATGTATTCATGCACATCACTTGGAATCAAAATTGGTGGTGGAATTGGAACAGCTATTGTAGGATGGCTTCTTGAAATCAGTGGTTATGTTGGTACAAATGCGACTCAGCCGGCATCTGCAATTACTATGCTTCAGGTAATGTATTTATGGTTACCATTTGTATTTGAGATTCTTATTACAATTCTTCTTTCAAAGATGAATGTAGAAGCTGCAAATGAAAAGCTTAGAAGAGAAAAAGGAATTGAGTAATTATCGTATAATATGGGAGAGATGATCTGAGTGCATTTAACGTTTGAAAATACAAATGAAGAGATTATTGCGGTAAAGCGGAAACCACGGCACCAGCCACCACATCTGCATAATGCAATGGAAATTGTATGTGTTACGAAAGGAACATTGGAGCTTGGTGTAGGACAGGAGCTGTATCACATGGAAACAGGTGATATAGGAATAGTATTTCCTGATGTTATACATCATTATCAGGTGTTTTCATCAGAAGTCAATGAGGCGGTTTTTATTAATGCTCCACAAATGATTTTTGGTAGATTTAAAAATGTATTGAGGAATAAGGCTCCACAATATCCTGTTGTAAAAAGTGATGTTATTCCGGATGAAGTGTACAGAGCAGTGGAATCCATAATAGATACCGGGCAGGATGACATATGGGTTGTTCAAGCTTATTTGCAGATTATACTTGCAAGATGTATTCCGATGATGAAATTAGTGGAAAAGAGCAAAATTGGCAGCGATGATATAATATACCGTACCGTATCCTATATTTCTGCCAATTTTAATAAGAGTATATCGCTTGATGGAATGGCACATGACCTTGGGGTGAGCAAATTTTCATTATCCAGATTGTTTTCAAAGACATTTCACAGCAGTTTTAATCAATATGTGAATGAGGCGCGTCTGGGGTATGCCTGTCAGAGAATTGAAACTACAGATGATACCCTGACAGAAATCTCGATGGACAGTGGTTTTGGAAGTCTTAGAACCTTTAATCGTGTTTTTAAAGAGAAATATAGATTGACACCAAGCGAGTATAGAAATAAATTACAAAAATGATAGAACATCCCATTATTGAGTTTACGTAATCTCTAATGTGATTTAATGGTGTATGCATTACTTAGTAAGTATGGCATACACCATTTTTATTGAAGTCAAACTATTCATAAATCGTATTATTTCAAGTAAAGTAATTTCAAATTGCGGATTTGCAAGGTCAAGTTGGTAGATATTATGAATACAAAAATGTATCAGGGATTTGAATTTTTAAATTTTCATCAGTGTTTTACTGAGTCGTGGAGATATATTTTTAAATTCCCATTACTGGGGATTTTGTTGATAGCGTTGTTATGTTTGTTTACAGGAATAGTATTATTTTTAATGAAGGGATATAAGGGCACATCGTAAGATGGAAGCACCGGAGCAGAAAGAAGAGGTGAAGAAAGCACTTGCTGCAGGTGTTCCCAAAGCAACGATTCTTACTTACTTTTATCCGGAGGTTACTGTGGAGAAGATGAGTTCTTATTGGCAAAAACAATAAAAAAGAAATCGCATAGATACAGGAGCTGTGGTATACTGTATCTATGTGAATTTAAATTACCAGATTTTGGAAAAAATTCGACAGTGTTGAACGAATTTTTTACGAAACAGAGTGTATGAAATAAATCTACTTCCATCCAATGTACAGCCTGCAGATAGAGGGGCAGATGCAATTAAAGCAGTTCTTGGAAATCTTAGAGTTATTCCTACAAAACTAGCAGAAATTCGAAATCCATTCGGAAGTGGTCATGGTAAGAGTGCATCTTTTCAAGGACTTGAAGTTAGACATGCTAAGCTTGCTGTTGGGAGTAGTATTACTTTTGTTGATTTTATCTGGAGTACATATGAAATCGGAAATTTAGATAAATTGGAGGGATAAATGTGCAGATACACTATTTTCAAAGATATCATTCAAAGGAGAATGTAGATACATCTAATACTATGCTGATGTTATCTCGCTTATATAATTATAATGCGGATAAATTCTTTGCAATGTTGAATGCTTTAATACTGGAACAAGATGAGACACCTGAAATAACATTTGATCTTCAGGTAGTGGGAGACGAAAGCGTTCCAGATGCGATTATAAGCCAGAAAAGTTTTAAAATAGTAGTTGAGACAAAATTACATAATCAATTTCAACAATCTCAGCTTGAAAAACATCTTACTCAGTTTGGAACAGAGGAGATAAAAGTGCTATTAACGTTAGATCCAAAACCTATGAAAGAATCATTGATGGATAGTTTTGGCACTGTTTTGAAAAAGTATAATACAGACAGGATTAGTGAAATAAAAACACCAATAAGGCATGTAAATATTACATTTGAGCAATTAGTTGCTGCAATGGAAGATATTGTAGATGAGAGAGATTCAGAGATAATGGCTGTGCTTGATGATTATAAGAAGTATTGCTTTGATGAAAAACTGATACCTGATGATGGAAAATGGATGAGAGCAATTGTTGCGGGAACAACACTTGAAGATAATTTGAAATATGATTTTTATTATGATCAAGCTTCAAGAGGCTATTCAGGTCATGGATACATTGGCTTATATAAAGGAAAGAGTATTAGAGCAATCGGAAAATTGAAAAAAACAGTTGTTGCAGAGTTAGTAAATGGAGAAGTGTCATATATTAATGAAAGCGGAGAAGCTGCTACAAAAGAGGAGATAGAAAAGATTAAAGAGGCCATTGTTCATGCAGAGTCAGAATATGGATACAATTTGAAAACAGTTAAGCATAGATATTTTATAGTTGAGCATTTTTATTCAACAGATTTTAAAAAAGCAAGTAAAAATCCGATTCAAAAAAGTAAATATTTTAATCTGGCAGAAATGTTCAAAAGTAAAATGTTGCCTAAAACAGATGAAATAGCATCAATACTGGATGGAAAAACATGGGAAGAGTTTCATTAAACAGTGGATTTTCATAAATATGAAGAAAATAATGATACTGTAATAGTGTTCATATAGAGGTGTATTATGGGAAACGAATCAGGTGAATGGATTATGCATGGCATGAAGTGGGACAACCCGGAATGCATCCATTCTGTAGATGAAGCAATCGAATATATCAATAAGATGGGATTTTTACCCTTGTTCAAGAATGATATAAAAGGTTTCTCTCTTGAAGAAAGAACTGTTCCGGAGTACTGGTGGAGTGATAATCCAGAGATTGATCCATGGATGTGGCGGGCTATTATAGCAAGGCGGCATGATATCGTCTATGGAAAGTTCTTTGATAAGAAGGCAGGATTTATATCAAAAAAGTGGTTGCCTGTATTTGCTAATTATCGCCGGGATGGATATGATTTTGAGGCATTATATGATGATGGGAAAGCTCCTAATAAGCATAAAAAGATAATGGTCAATTTTATGGAAGATAATGCTGATTCAGAGATTTATTCCAATGAATTGAAAAAACAAGCTGGATTTGGCAAGGATGGAGAAAAGGGATTTGATGGTGCAATAACGAATCTTATGATGCAGACATATCTGTGCAACTGCGATTTTAAGAAGAGAGTGAATAAGAAAGGTATTGAATATGGATGGGATGTTGCAGTGTATTCATCTATCGAGCATATCTATGGATACGATTATGTGACTTCCTGTTATAAGGATAATCCGCTGGATTCATGGAAGCAGCTTGTAGACTATATGCATGAGATGTATCCAGAGGCAACGGATAAGCAGATAAGGAAGATATTAAAGTAATACAGGCATGGATAGGGAGGTGCCACAATGCCGTTTAAGATTGTCCGAAACGATATAACAAAGGTAAAAGCAGATGTGATTGTAAATACTGCTAATCCAAATCCGATATGTGCAAGTGGCACGGACTTGGCAATATATGAGGCAGCAGGAAAAGAAAAGCTTCTCGCAGAAAGAGCGAATATCGGCAAAATTGCAAGAGGTGATACTGCTGTAACTGGTGCATATAACCTAAAGGCAAAATATATTATTCATACAGTAGGACCGGTATGGACGGATGGATTGCATCATGAATTTGAAATTCTGGAGGACTGCTATCGTAAATCATTGCAAAAAGCATTGGAACTTAAGTGTGAGAGCATTGCCTTTCCATTAATTTCGACAGGAGTATATGGATTTCCGAAGGATAAGGCATTACAGATTGCTGTGTCAGTATTCAGTCAGTTTCTTACTGAAAATGAGATTGAAATCATACTGGTAGTGTTTGATAAAAGGTCTTTTCAGCTTTCCGGTCAGATTGTGGGTGATATTGATTCCTACATAGATGCTAATTATGTCAGGGAAAGCCATAAAAAAGAATATCCGGTGCGAAGCAAAAGTGGTGCTCGTAGGAGAGAATTGCCAGAGGAAGCGTTCTATGAGGAGATGCTTCAAAGAGAGTCAGAAGATAACTATCCAATTGAGGAAGATATAGGGTTAGCAGAGCCTTGTATGCTGTCAGCAGACATTTCTTTGGAAGACCAGCTTGCAAATATTGGTGTATCATTTCATGATAAATTATTTGAGCTGATCAATGAAGCACATATTGATAATAAGGATGTGTGGAAACGGGCAAACCTTGATAGAAAACATTTTTCCAAGATTCAATGTGACCAGAATTATCATCCAAAGAAGAAGACGGTAATGGCACTTTGTATTGCACTGCAGCTTGATTTGGAACAGTCAAAAGACTTACTTGCCAGAGCGGACTGGGCATTTAGCCCAAGCAGTAAGGTGGATCTGATTGTACAGAAGGCTATAATAGATAAGCAGTATGATATTATGCAGCTGAATGTGACCTTATTTAAGTATACAAATGAAATTCTTGGAGTATAGGAGCGATATGGATATGTGGAACGACATATATAAACCAAATTCTATTGGCAGTGAGGGAGGCACGATTATTGCAGATGAGGAATATAAAGAATCGTGTAGGATAACCTTGGAAAGATGTGAAAGATATGATGCAATTACATGTGGAGTATACGGATGTATGGTGCATACAGCTTTTTGTGATAAAAGTCATAGTCAGGAAGTATTTGATAATATGAAAAAAGACTTGCAGGAATTCATAGATAAGGATACAACAGCGGATGAAGAAATTATTTTCTATGAAGAGTTTACAAGCAAATATTGATTAGTAAATGTTACGTCGGTACTCACATAGTATCGGCGTTTGTTTTTTATCTTAAAAGTGTCGCCGGGATAGCGACCATATGAAGATGCCTTTTAATTATACTTATATTGTAACAGAGAAAGAGAGGTGCCGGGGTAATCCGGGGATTGGAGGCATATATGTACGGAGCAATTTTAGGAGATATTATAGGAAGTCCGTTTGAGTTTGACAGAGGTGATAAAACAAAGAACTTTGATTTATTTAGTGAAGGCTGTGGCTTTACAGATGATTCAGTTATGACAATAGCAGTTGGAGCGGCTCTTCTTGCAGTCGGACCGGAAGCAGCATTAAAGGAAATTGAAGAGGCAGTAGCATCCAATATGCAGGATTGTGGAGGAAGATATCCACATGCAGGATATGGAGGGAGGTTCAGACATTGGCTTAAAGAAAAAAATCCAAAACCATACGGTAGCTATGGAAATGGTTCAGCCATGAGAGTGTCAGCGGCAGGCTGGCTTTATGACTCGATGGAAAGAACCAGAGAGGTAGCTAGAGCTACAGCGAATGTGACACATAATCATCCAGAAGGTATAAAGGGTGCAGAGGCAACTGCAAGTGCAATATACATGGCAAGGAATGGCTCTTCAAAAGAAGAGATCAAAGAGTATATAGAGAGGGAGTTTCATTATGATCTGAGTAGAACATTGGATAATATCCGACCTTACTATCATCATGTTGAAAGCTGTCAGGAAACAGTGCCAGAAGCAATTATCGCATTTCTGGAATCCAAAGATTTTGAGGACGCAGTGCGTAATGCAGTATCACTTGGTGGAGATACGGATACACTTGGAGCCATTACAGGAAGTATTGCAGAAGCATTTTATGGAATCCCGGCTGTGCTGATTGCAGAGTGTAAAAGTCGGATTGATAAGGGGCTGATGACGGAGGTTCTTGATGAATTTGATCATGTTCTTGGCAGGAGCATGGATACTTATTCAGATGAAATGGATGAGATACAGGCAAATCAGATGATTGAGTCAGCAATCGACCAGTATTATTAGAATGAAAGGATGAGCAAAGATGATGAGAACAATTAAAGTTACGGGAAAAGGAAAAATAGCAGTAAAGCCGGATATGATCCGGTTATATGTAAACAAGGAAGAACTTTGCCATGAATATGAAGATACTCTTCGCAGATCAACAGAAGATACAGAACTGCTCAAGGATTTATTTGAAAACCTTGGATTTCAGAGAAAAGACCTTAAAACAGTATATTTTAATGTTGATACAGAATATGAAAGCTATCAGGACAGGGATAAGAGTTGGAAGCGAAGATTTGAGGGATATAAGTATATTCATCATATGAAAATAGAGTTTGCATCTGATAATAAAAAGCTGGGTCTGGTGCTGTATGCTTTGGCACATAGTTCATTAAAACCAGAGTTTTCTATTGAATATACTGTAGCCGACGTAGAAACATGTAAAAATGAGTTGTTACATAAAGCAATTGAGGATTCCATTCAAAAGGCACAGGTACTTACAACAGCAGCGAATGTGAAACTGGGTGAAATACAGGTGATTGATTATTCCTGGGGAGAGATAGATTTTGTAACAAAGCCAATGAATGAAATGAGATTAATGGAGTGTACGGAATGTGAAATGAGTGGACCGGCAGCATATGACATAGATATTGAAGCAGACAATATAGATGTTACTGATACAGTAACTGTAGTCTGGGAAATATCTTAAGTTTGAGAAAATCTATGGTATTGAAGGTGGTTTGTTGAAGTTGAAATTGAATCAGTTGTTGGAAATTGACAGAGTTCATGATATTATCGTTTCAACAAATGATCCTGAAACAATTGAAATTGCACAGTCGTTCAATAATGATAGAATTCAAGTAATAGAGCGACCTGAAGCTTTGTGCTTGTCTTCTACTGTCATCGAGGATTTCATTAATTATATCCCAACAGTGGTCAATGCTGATCATATATTTTGGGTTCATGCAACAGCACCATTTGCAGACAAACAGGTTTTGGAGAATGCACTTGATGTCTATGAGAAGGAAGTGATTGGTGAAAATAATTATGATAGTTTGCTTAGTGTAACTAAGGTACAGCAATTTCTTTGGTCTGCTAAAGAAAATAAATGTATCAATCATGATAGAGAACAAGTAAAATGGCCCCGTACTCAAGATTTGGAGCCATTATATGAAATTAATCATGCATTCTATACTAACAGTAG
>OIYP01000034.1_pt1 | contig 103337 bp, 85 predicted proteins | sample 1588261 | NCBI WGS metagenome assembly OIYP01 (sample SAMN03283293) | human gut metagenome | biome: human-associated habitat; material: feces | host: Homo sapiens | place: Peru | collected 2012 | reverse complement strand
ACAGCGGAATGAGCTTTGGATCTGCTGCTGCCTCTCCACACATGCCTACCATGATACCCTCTTTCTTACCGCACTCGATGATACGCTTGATTGCGCGCAGCACTGCCGGATTGAAGGCTGAATAAAGGTATGCTACCTTTGAGTTTCCACGGTCTACTGCCATCGTGTAGCCTGTCAGGTCGTTTGTTCCGATACTGAAGAAGGCTGCCTCTTTTGCAAGCACATCTGCCATCATGCAGGCTGCCGGTGTCTCCATCATGATACCGATTTCGAGGTTCTTGTTGTATGCAATGCCCTCTGCATCAAGCTCTTTCATGATGTCAGCTACCATTGCCTTTACACTGCGAAGCTCATCTACGCCTGTCACAAGCGGAACCATTATCTTTATCCTGCCGAATGCACTGGCTCTCACAAGTGCACGAAGCTGTGTATTGTAGATGTCTGTTCTCTGGAGGCAGAATCTGATAGCTCTGTAACCTAAGAATGGGTTGTCCTCTTTCTCAAGGCCCAGATATGGGATTTCCTTGTCGCCTCCGATATCAAGTGTACGGATGATGACAGGCTTGCCCTTCATTGTCTCTGCTACTGATTTGTATGCCTCAAACTGCTCTTCCTCTGTAGGAATTGTGTCTCTGTCCATGAAAAGGAACTCTGTACGGAAAAGTCCTATTCCCTCTCCGTCACACTCTACAGCCTTCTTTGCGTCCTCAGGCTTTCCGATATTGCATACAAGCTCTACCTTTGTGCCGTCTGCGGATACTGTCGGCACACCCGCAAATTTCTTTAAGAGCTCTTTCTCTTTTTTGTATTCCTCAAGCAGCCCAGCGAATTTCTGCTCTGTCTCAGCGTCAGGGTTTACGATTGCCTCTCCGCTTGTTCCGTTGAGTACCACTCTGTCACCATTTTTGACAGATGTACAGATTCCGTCAATACTGAGAACTGCCGGGATTTCCATAGCTCTTGCAAGTATTGCTGAGTGGGAGGTTCTGCCGCCCACCTCTGTGAGTATTCCTGCGATATTCTCTGCCACGATACCTGCTGTCATGGATGGTGTCAGGTCATGTGCCACGAGCACTGTGCCTGCCGGAGCTGCTGAGATATCGTAGTCCTCGATTCCAAGCAGAATCTTAAGGATTCTGGCTTTGATATCCCTGAAATCTGTCGCTCTCTGCTGCAAAAGCTCATCAGGTATCTGTGCAAATATCTCTGCTGTCTGCTCAAGCACCTGGTCGAGCGCCTTCTCTGCTGTGATTTTCTCACTTACTATGAGCGCTGTAATCTGCTCCTCTATGGTCGGATCCTGAAGCATCTGGATATGTCCGCGAAGGATATCCGCATCCTTTGCTCCGACTGTCTTTTCCATTCTGTCTGCCATGGCGTTTGTATCATTTACAAATTTCTCAATGGCTCCCTGGAGACGTGCGATTTCAGCGTCTGTATCTGTAATTTTCTTATTCTCAATCACTATCTCATGCTCTTCGATAATGACCACATTTCCGATTCCGATTCCTTCTGAGCCGGCGATTCCTTTGTACATATCACACCTCCGATTGACTTTGCTGGTTGATTAATCTCCGAAGTTGTCTGCCTCGAGCTCTTCCATCTTTGCAAGTGCGGCTTCCTCGTCAGCTCCCTCACACTCGAATGTAATCTCTGCATCCTTCTTGATGCATGCTGCGATGATGTTTACAAGGCTCTTTGCGTTGATTCTCTTGTCGCCGAATACGATTGTTACGTCTGAATCAAACTTGCCTGCCTCTCTTGCGATAACTCCTGCCGGTCTCATGTGAAGTCCCTCTGCTGCTTTTACTACCATTGTCTTGCTTACCATAGTTTTGTCCTCCTGAATTTAAAATTATTGGTTTGTTTATTTCGCTTACACATATGATTAACTGTATCGCCCTCTGCTATTCATCAGCCTGTCATATGTCCGTTGCTTTCTATGGTTTTATTGTACTGTGCGGTATGAGTTTTTTCAATATTCCCCAAAATGCAAAATTGCACCATCTCTGGTGCAATTTTGTATTAATGTCATATTCAGTTCCACCCCAGCTCCTTCCGGATAGCTGCACAAAGCTCATGAGGTGAAGCAGCCTCCCTGAGCCTGTCCGTCGCTCCATTTTCATTCAGAAGCTTCGTGAAGTCATGGAAAAATGCTTTTGTCGTGTTGACACTGTCAAAGTTTATCGCAAGCAGAAATATCATGTCTGCCATCCTCTCGCCCCACTCTATCGGCTTGTCGAGACGTATCACAAGTATCTGGCAGCGTTTTACATGCTCAGGCTTTCCGTGCGGTATGGCTATATTGCAGCCCACGGCGGTTGCCTCCACCTTCTCACGCTCAAGTACATCCCTAGCAAACTCGCTCTGCACTATTCCTTTGTTTATCAGAAGCTGGCACGCGCGCTTTAAAACATCCTTGCGGTTTTTCGCCTTTTTCTCAAATATGATAAATTCCTCCGACAGCATCTGTGAAAACTCGCTGACCTCCGCGCTCTGGCCGGTCATGAGCTCAAAGCACTTGTTTCTGATATTTTTCTCATCCTGCGCACTGATTAGTGGAGAAACATACAAAAATCTCATATCCTTGTGGATATCTGCCTGTGTGTCTATGGTCGAGAGTATGAGGTCGCAGTCATACTCGTCAATATGCTCTATGCGGTCTGACGACAAAATGCTTACTATCCTTACATCCGGCACTCTGTTTTCTATTTTGCCCGCTATTATACTGCCGGTCGCATAGCCTGCTGCACCTATTAACACTGCGCGCACTGTCATAGGATTTCTGTGCAGGGCTCCGCCCACCTGCAAGGCTATAAATGCTATCTCATTCTCGCTCGGCATGGCGCCTGTGTACTTTTCATAGTATCTCGATACCGTAAAGCATACCGTAAAGAGACTGGCATACGATTGTGTGATATCGGAAAGAAACGGATTGTCTATCTCTATGCCAAAATGAGTCCTCGCGATAGAGCCCGGCAAAAAGCTACGCATGCTCTCACGTAGAAGCTCATTTTCAATCAGGTTGGCAGCGAGAAGATTTGACAGATACACTATCATCTCATCCTCTATGCTAAGTGCCTCCTCACAGGACACGACAACACGGTTTTGTCCCTCGGCACAGGAAAAAAGCATTGCCAGATACATGATTTCAGGCTGTGAGAGGCTGATGCCGTGATGTCTGTCCAGAAAGCCTGCTGCCTCCTTTGCCATGTTCTCATGCTCTGTCATTACGAATCCATTTTTCTGTACCTGCTGCTCTGTTTCGGTGCCCGCATCCTCATCACTTGCAGCATCACACATTCGGTTTGACAAATCTAACTCATCCAGCTTCAGCTCCTTCTCCACATCCACCCTAAAAAGTGCAATGGCTATATACTCTGCCAGCATCTGAAATGTATAATCCGTAAAAATGATATCAAAGCGTCTCTCCACATGATGTATCATGTCAACCGCCATCGACAGATTTACGCTTCTGAAATTATTGGCTATCACCTCGGCCGCGCGTCTTGAAAGCCTGTGGTCATCGGTCTTGATAACCTGCTTATCACTGATCGGATACCTGCAGAAATGCCTCATGGCTTTTCTGATATCAAGCTCACTGCCTGTCGCATATATGCCGTAGCCCGCCGTTCGGTGCACCTTAATGCCAAAGAGCAGAAGCTCCGCGTCAAGCTCATTTATATCATCCATGATGACATTTTTGCTGACGTTTAACTCCTCCGAAAAAAGCGCATACGTGTATGTATCCCAGCCACTTAGCAGAATATACGATATGTAGTTCTGTCGCTTCTTCTGCGATACTGCTGCCGATCTCCGCCCTGCCACATCCAGAATCTTTCCTATCTGTGCATCACTAAAGCACGGCTTCATGCCTTTGCCGGGCTTTCTGTCGAGCATCATAGAGTTTTGCTCACAAAAATCAGCCACCTCCTTCAGATATGTCTTCACACTTCGCTCCGACATACCTGTGGACGCAGCAAGAGCCTTTGATGTGACAAGCTCATTGTTGTGCTCTGCCAGCTTTTCAATTATCAATAGTCCCTTTTCTGAAAGCATAAATCAAGGTTCTCCTAATTATACGTAATTTAACAATTCGACCGGTTCATCTATCAGATTTGTTGCACCGTGCTCCTTTAAAAACTCTTCATCGCGAAATCCCCATGTGACCGATACGCACTCAAGTCCTGAGTTTTTTGCCGTGGCAATATCCACATCAGAATCTCCCACATAGATTGCCTCCTCTGCACTCACCTGAAGCTCTTTAAGTGCCTTCTGCACCATATCCGGTGCCGGCTTTTTGCGGATGCCTTCCTCCTCCATCTCTCCGATGGCTGCTGTCATGTAATCCTTAAAATACAGCTTGTCCAGCGATTTTACCGCAAAATCTATCTTGTTTGATACGATAGCCATTTTGATGCCGCGCACCTTAAGCTCCTCGAGCAGCTCCATGATACCATCATATGGTGATGTATTGTCGTTACAATGTGCGTCATAATACTCCTTGAATAACGCAAAGGTCTCCTCAAACTGTGGATTGTCTGCCCCCTGTGGCACTGCACGCTCCATCAGCAGTCTGACTCCGTTTCCCACAAATCTGCGCACCTCATCGAGTGTACGCTCCGACATGCCCTTTTGTTTTAATGCATAGTTTGTTGCATTTTTTAAATCCTCAAGTGTATAGAGAAGTGTTCCATCAAGGTCGAAAACGACCGCTTTTTTACGGTTTTCCTCCTCCCCCTTTGCTATATGTGTCTTTTCAAATTCTGTCTTGCTTATCATATATGCCTCATTTCTGTCATCATTTGGCAGAACCATAATATCTCCAGGTCTGCCTGATATATAACTGCTGTCATCCTTATTCTTAAATAGCTTTACCTTGTGCTTTAGCACAAATGCCCTTGAAAAATCCTCCTCTATAGGTATGCACACTCTGGCATGTGCCATTCCATCCACTATAGTCTCTACATCCTTATTCTTGAACCTCGGCACATAATCTGTCTGCTTCACAGTAAAACGCCAGTCCTTGTATATCCTGAAGCTTTTGTTCAGCCTGTCCAGATTTGAAATCCATACACTGCCATCTTCTCCTATTATGACTACCGTATCCTCATTAACCGGTGTGGAGATATCTCCCTTAGCCGTCCTCACTCCCATGCTGCAGCCCACAGGCAGTATGTCCTTTGCAATGATATATCCCATTGGAATCGGGCGTTTTTTATAATCCACTTTTTTGAAGCCGCTCGTATCAAAATCTTCTCCGTAAATTATCTTTGTATCGTTTAAATAATCAAAAAGCCGCTCCTCCAAAAAAGATTTGATTGCTGAATCCGAAGGACGCTTGTGTGTGCCATCGCTGCTGTACTGAAACCTTGGTGTCACATCTTTTTCTTTGCAGTAGACATTATAGCTGTCTATCAGCAGATCCATCGGAATAAATCCACCGGCCTTGTAATAATGTCCTCCGCCTGAGCCTATGCCCCTGCACACCTCCTGCGCCATTTCGCTTGCGCTCACCTCTTTTATGCAGCTTCTAAACGACAGCTTCACTCCATTCTTAATCACTGAAAATACCATGCATATGTCAATAGCATCCACCTCCAGCACAAAATCGCTTATGATGCCGAGCACATTCGGGTCACATGCCCCTGCCTTTACGACCGCCAGACGATATTCCTCTATATAATCGCGCCCAAGCAATGCTGTTCCGGCTATGTCGAGCTCCTCAAGTGACATGTTGGCATTTCTAAATTTTGCCACTATAGCGCTGTCAAAATCCGCCTCATCGCGCAAATCTCTATCAAGCGAATGGGTTATCTCAGTAAATTCTCCGGTATCGGTGTAAAGTCCATAGTACAGCGCTGTTGCCAGCTTTCTCTTTATCTCTACACCCTCCTCGCGCAGCATATCCCACACAATTGTCGCACATGATCCCATATAGCTCATGACACGGTTCATAGGAGGAAGTTCTCCCGATACTCTGTGGTGATCTATGACAGCCACATTTTCTGCCTTGAAAAATGTAACATTCCCACCACCGTACTGGCAATCGACAGTCACAAGCAGCTGAGGATTGTCCAAAAAATCCACATGCTCTATCGGTATGCCAAGACTTTCTACCATAAGCACCAGATTGCTCTTGTGTATGATATTCCTGCCTCCGTATACAAGTCTGGGACTTTTCCCATTCATCCTCAGGTATTCATAGACGCCAAAGCCGCTTGCCAGTGCATCTGCGTCCGGATTATCATGACATTGCACAATTATGTTATCAAATTGTAATAAATCACTTAGCTTCATTATTAACTCCCTGAATAGTTATATTAATTCATTTTATCATATGTGTATTTATGGCTGCTTCAGACCATCCCATTATTTCAGGTACGGAAACAGCAGCGAGCTTCTGTCCTTCTCGTCAAACATTGAGTTGTACTGCAGGATATTGTATGCCTTTATCCATTTTGCCTCGTCTCCTGTTGCCTCATCCACATGCATAAAGCACTCATTCTTTTTCGAATAATAGCCTCTTGAATTTATCGCCGGAATCTTCTCCATCAGCTCTGCGAGAAACTGATTGTATGCCGGCAGATCTATGTTTGCTCTCTCAAGTGCCATGGTGGACAGATAGTTGAGGCTCGTCACATCAACTGTCTGTGCATCCGTCTCATAATTGGTCCATATGAAAAACGGCACCTTGTACAGATTCTCAAGCTCCTGCTCAGTAAGTCCGGAATTGCCCTTGCCATTTAATAGCTTGATAAAATCGTTGCACAGCCCCGGCTGATGGTCACCGAAAAACACAATCTCAACCGGATCATCCACACTCTTAAAGTATGTGATGAGATTTTCGAGCGCCTTGTCACTCTCATTCAAAAGTGACAGATACTGGTTCGCATCAGTGTATGACGGTCCAACCTTGTAAACCTCCTGATTGAAGTTGTCATATCTCTCACCGTAGCCACCGTGGTTTTGCATCGTAACACCCATGATGTAAAGCTTCTCGTCATCGCTCTTTTTCTCGTAGCGGTCAATGATCTTATCATAGAGCTCCTGGTCCGTGATATACTCCCTGAGTATCTTTGTCTGGTCAAAATCATCTATAAAGTAAGTCTCATCATAGCCCAGATGCGGATAAACCTTGTTCCTGCTCCAGCCTGTCGCATAGTACGGATGCATCGCAACTGTCGTATAGCCGATATTTTTCAGGTTTGAGACTATAGATGTCGGGTCATCATTTATATACTGCTGATAAACCACCGAGCCATCCGGCAGAAATGCCATCGAGTTTCCTGTCTCAAATTCCCACTCAGAGTTCGGAGTCTTCGCACCGTATACGGACGAAAGCGCATAGCCTTTAAGTGTATTTTTCTTCATTGAATCCATAAACGGTGTGACCTGCGTGTTGGTCTCAAAATCTCCCACCACCGACAAATCGGCAAACGACTCATTCATGATAACAATGATTGTCGGATTTTTCGCATCAGACTGCGAATATGAGTTGTCCGTTTCCTTGAAATTGTCTGCTATCTTGTCAACTGCTGCCTTGCTGTAGCCATCAGGTGCCTTCACAAAGCTGTCCCTTATGCCGAGCACAAAGTTCAGCAGATAGCCGTTTCTGTACGTGCCCTTTTTCTCCCAGGTCTCGGTGTTCAGTGACATGGAATTCATGATGACATACAGCCCGCATATTATTGTAAGAAGAATCGAAATAATCCGCATATGGATAGCCGACTCAAACTGCACTTCTATGCGCCTTACCAGCACTATATACAAAACAGCCGCCAGAATCACATACAAAAACTTGTAGTCTATCACGAATTTGTATTTTGTCACAACGGAAAGACCTGTTCCCGCTGACTTCAAATCCGCATATGTGAACTCATTGCCACGGAATTCATAGACAAAATAATCTATAAATCCAAACGCGAGAATGGCAATTGATGCTATGGTACAGGTAAGCCTCGCGTTGTTCGTGATAAAAAGTATCACCAGATATATGGCGAGCGCCAGAACCATATTCACCACGCATACCATATCGGTGGTTTTCACAAAGTCCTCATCCGTCAGCAGCACATACTGCACCGAAAAAACAGATAGTATCGCTCCGATGACAAGCAGTATCGCAGCCCAAAGCCACGACAGCTTCACCGGAAGCTCAAGCTTCACATTGATAAGTCCAAAATATGCTGCCGCAAACAAAAGAATCACCCACCAGCTTGCCGATGTAAAGTACCCCACCAGCGCGGCCGCTGCTGCTGCAATTCCAAAATGTATGTTGTTTTGTTTTGTTATCTCAAATTTGATGCTCATTTCTGCCTCTTAATTTCGCCTATTAATTTCGCGATTTGTTTTTAAAATAAATTTTCTAATTAGCAAAGAAGTCCTTAATTTGACCATATATAATGTGCATCAGATTTGTTCTTGCCTCAACGCTTGCCCACGCAATATGTGGTGTGATAATCAGCTTGTTTGAATCCTTTATCGCACGGAGCGGATTGTCCTCACTCATAGGCTCCTGCGCCAGCACATCAAGACCTGCCGCCGCCAGCTCTCCAGCCATAAGCGCCTGTGCCAGATCTGCCTCATTCACTATCGGTCCTCTGCCAAGATTTAAAAATATCGCAGACTTTTTCATCTTTTCAAACGCAGACTTGTCCATCAAACCAAGTGTGTCATCTGTGAGCGGTGCATGCACCGACACTATATCAGATGTAGACAGCAGCGTATCAAAATCCACTCTCTCATAGCCCGGCTGCGAATTTCTTCCTGAGGTAGAATAATAAACCACATGACAGCCAAAAGCCTTTGCGATATCAGCCACGCGTCTTCCGATATTTCCAAGCCCCACGATGCCCCAGGTCATACCGCTAATTTGGTGAAACACATTGGAAAAATGCGTAAACGACGTATCGCCCACATATTTCTCGCTCTTCACATAATCATCATAATATCTCAGCTTCTCAAGCAGGTAAAACAACAGTGCAAACGTATGCTGCGCCACGGTCTCTGTAGAATAGCCTGCGACATTTCTCCACTCAATACCTCTCTTTGCCAGATATTCCTTATCCAGATTGTTGGTGCCTGTTGCAGTCACACATACGAGCTTTAAATTTTTTGCCTGTCCTATAGATTTCTCATTTACCTCGACCTTGTTTAAAACAATCACATCAGCATCCCTTGTGCGCTCCGCTGCTTCCTCTGTTGTCGAAAAATCATATTTGACAACCTCTCCAAGCTTGTCATATTCGGAAAGGTCGATGTCGTCACCAATTGTTTTTGAATCTAAAAATACTATTTTCATGGTTTGTTTCCTCTGTGATATATATTTATTCGCTTTTTTTGGGGGACTTCGCACCTGCAGGCTGTGAGGGTGCGCCGGCATATGGTATATTCCTCAGAAATATATGAAGTCAGCCACAAAAAATGCATTCGGATAGTCTGTTATATCAGTCTGCTTTTTATCGTCACCGAGGTTTAATGGAACCTTGTGGCAGTTCATATATTTCTTCGGAACACACCATATGCCAGCGGTAATGCAGGTTTGCGTGTGCGAAGTCGTCTCAATAATTATCTGTATTTATCAATGTATTTCATACATATAAATATACATATAAATATACACATAAATGTACACATAAATATATACATAAATATACACATAAATATATATACCACATTTCGGGAAATAAAACCACTGTATCAGTGTTTGATTAAACAAAGCTTAAGAAAGCCCACCATATTAATGATAAATTTCATCAATATGATGGGCTTTAACTATTCCGTATCTCTTTTATCTCACAGAAAATTTGTAAGCAGTCTCTGTGTGGTATGTATCGCCTGCCTTTGTAACAGGGGTACTGAAATTGGTCTCATTTATTGAATTTGGATAGAACTGTGTCTCGAGGCAGAATGCATCGCGGTTATTGTATTTGACTCCGCCCTTGCCTTCCTGTCCCACGATAAAGTTGGCTGTATAAAGCTGGATTCCGACACAGTCGGTGTATACCTCCATCTGTATGCCACTCTCAGGTGAGTATGCTGTTGCAACCTTTTCTACTCCCGGAGCAGTCTTGTCTATTGCAAAATTGTGGTCATATCCGCTTCCATAGTGAAGCTGTGTATCATTTGCCTCAATATCTCTTCCGATTGGCTTAGCCTCTGTAAAATCAAATGGTGTACCCTCAACCGGTGCAATCTCACCTGTAGGAATAGCCTTTGAATCCTTTACAGGTGTGTAATGCTCAGCATTTATCTGTAATGTGTGAGTGTATACACTTCCTGAAGCATGACCGTTCAGATTGAAATAGCTGTGGTTTGTCATATTGAAGGTAGTTGTCTTATCTGCCTTTGCATTGTATGTAATAGCAAGTGCATTTTCCCCTGTCACCTTAAAGGTCACATCGCTCACAGCATTTCCCGGGAAGCCCTGCTCCAAATCTGCATCCTCAATCTCAAATGTAATCTCATCGTCCTTCTGCTCCTTAACAGTCCAGAAACGCTTAGACACACCATTTGAGCCGCTGTGAAGATTGTTCTCATTGTCATTAGCCTCAAGCTTGTATTCCACCCCATCAATATTAATCTTTGCATCAGAAATCCTGTTCGCATATCTGCCGACAGTAGCGCCAAAATAGCTATACTCCTTCTCATATGACTTCACATCATCATAGCCGAGAATAACATCTCTCTCATTGCCATCCCTGTCCTTTACAAAAATAGACACAACAGTAGCGCCATAGTCTGTCAAAAGTACTCTCAATCCACCGGCATTGCTGATTTCGTAAAGCGATGCCTCCACTCCTTTTGATGTTGTACCGAAAGCTTTTTTGCTCATGCCCCATATCCTCCTTTTGTTACATTATGTTTGTTTCATTTTGTTGTAACTTTATGCTTGTTACATTTTGTTTTATTACATTATGCTTTTTACATTATGTTTTGTTGCTCTTTGCTTTATTGCATTCCGATTGCATAATTGCGTTTTCTTATTCTACGCATTCTTTTATATTTTACTTCTTTTGAGCGCATAAGTAAACTTTTTCATGCAAATATCCGATAAAATATTTATAACAACCATATAAGTGTGATTATACGTTCAAAATAAACCCTAAAATCATAGTTATAACGCAATTATTTTAAACATTAAAATTTAAAAATATAAAGAGGATTACCATGAGTACACGAGTAAGTTCAGCAACAAATCTTTCAGCAACATATTTTATGAGAAATTTTTATTCAAACAACCGCGATGCCATGAAATCATCCAAGCGCAAGGAATATAGTATTACAGAGCTCGCTTACGATGATTCAACCGCCCTGCACCGCGCAGCAAAAAAATTAAAGAACTACAAGTATTCAGACGACGAAAATACAGATAACATCCGCGGAACAGTCATGGCTCTTGTTGACACATACAACAATTCCATTGATTCCGCCTCAAACAGCAGTTCAAGCTACATGAAGCGTTACGCCAAGCAGCTCAAAAAGCTGGCAGGCAAATACAGCGACAAGCTTGAGGACATTGGCATCACAATAAACAAGGACGGTACTCTGAAAGCTAATGAGGAGCTTGTCAAAAAAGCCGATGCAGACTCTCTTAATTCTCTGTTCGGAAATGACAATGACTTCACAAGCAGTCTGTATCGTGTCTCACGCCAGATGAGCAGCTCATCATATGATGATTACTACACATCACTGCGAGCCGGAAGCAATATAAATCTGACGGTGTAAATCTAAAGCTGTAAAACTAGCGGTGTAAATCTAACAACGTAATTTTAACAGTAAAATTTTAACCAAATAAAAGAATAATAGATATTAAATGTATGGCTGTCTTTTTCTTAAAATAGAGCAAAAAAAAGACAGCCATCGTTCTGCTGTCTTTTAGGAGAAGGTATTTTACTATGGGGATAGTAAAAAATATATAATGTATTGGGGGGTTTTTACAATTATTATAGTATCACCTTGGCCTCTGAAAGTGTTAACAAACATGCACAAATTTTCAATTGATTTTTGTGCAGTTTTACTATTTTTTATTTTGAAGATGAACTATCTTTTTAGTCGGATAGAGTGTTGCTACAAAATCCATATCAAATTCATCTAGTTTTCGCCATATATCTTCCCTAAAGTTCTCTTCATACAACGCAAATGGCATATGAACTGTCATATCTGTGCCTTTTCTTAATGCTATCTGATAAGCTCCTCCAAAGTTAGGATTTGCAACATCACAAAGATTTATATCAATACCTGCGCATACAGCTACACCTTGAATATAAAATTCACTTAGATTTACTCCTGAATCATCTTGCGCATCAATATTCTCCAAAGTAATTTCCACATCATATATTTTATCTGGTACATAACTGTACTCATCCTCTGCATTATATTTATCTAGAAACTGTTTGTATGTTAGTACTTCTGCCCGTTCAACTTTAAGCGCATATCCTTTCATTGTATAATTAATTAGAAAATCATCCCGAAACTCTACCTGCTCACTCATATTATATTCCTTAATTTCCGGATTTTTTATTTGAGCGTTAACCATCTGATATCTATACCCATAGGCAATACACACGATTATGCATAAAACCATTCCGATAACTATTTTCAATTTATGTTTTTTCACATTATTCTCCTTCAACAGATAAAATCCTCCCATTTTCCATAACTACAATTACGTCCGAATATTCATTAAGTCTGATCTCGTCATGACATGACATTATAATTAAAGTTCCCTTTTCTTTCTCTTCTTTTATTATTTCATTGAACAGCCTTACCCCCTCCGTGTCCAGTGCATTTAGAGGTTCATCCCATACTATAATCCCTGGATGCTCCATTATCGTTGCCGCTATTCCCAGTCTTTGCTTCATGCCTAATGAATACTTACGGTATTTTCTCTTATCAGAATAATCCAATCCTACTTTTCCTAACGCTTCCATGATATCCTCATTGCTTGCAGTTCCGTTTAAGGAAGCAAGCAGCCTAAGATTGTCAGCACCTGTATATGAATCAAGAAAAACAGGATTTTCTATAAGCAATCCCATCTCTTCCGGAAAAGATATATCTTTTCCTAATTCTTTACCGTCAATTAACACTTTTCCCGTTGTAGGGTAAATCAATCCGCTGATTATCCTCATGAGCATTGTCTTTCCCGAACCGTTGATTCCTTTTACTCCATATACGTTGCCATCATGAAAGACTATATTTATATTATCTAAAACTATTTTTTCCTTAATCCTTTTACTTACATTATCAAGTTCTATCATATTTTCTTCCTTTCAATATGCGTTATCCCTTTTTAAAATATCGTACTTTCTGATACGCAAAAATCCAACAATGATGCATGATATTATTATGATACAATTAAGCGTCAAGCCTCTATAGACATTCATGCCTTCATCAATACAGTAAACACTTCTTTTTACCATTGCAAAATTTCCGATTGCAACAGGAATTTTAAAATATGTGGACTCAAATAATAAAAAAGTAACAAACATAAAGCTGTATACTTTGTCTATAAAAAGACTTAGACATAATTGTATAAAATTTAATGAAAGCGCAGTCACAACAGGCATAATGATCAATAGCATGATTTCCTGTGAATGAGTCAGTGTTTCCAATTCCATTTCCAACAGCTCCGAATTAATTTCCTGGCTATAATTTAAAGAAATATCCATTCCGACTACTCTGCCATATACAATAACCGTCATATACCAGATTCCAAAATACAATAAAGTACTTATTGTTATCCATATACATTTTGATTCCCACCAATATGATCTTTTTCCGATTCTTGAAATCACCTGTATTCCATGCCCAGACAAACTTTTCATGGGATAATCAATGGTACCAAATAATATTATTATAAAAATCAATACCCATACTATCGGAAACACAAATGGGCTTCCCCAATCCGGAGAAAAAGGTTCTTTTCCCTGAAAGAGGTAAAATAAAATGTTAGCACATGTCAATTTTTCTTCCAGATATTCTCTACTTGACAGATATCTTCGGTAAAAATCTCCAATAAAAATACACGCGACCAATATTGTTCCGATATACAGATACCATTTCTTTAAAATTCCATTTTTTAAATCATATTTTAATAATTTACAAAACTTCATAATGATACCCCTTATACATTACATATCCAAATGTACTGACAAACATAACTATTCCGATAGCTGCTACCGCCCATCCATAGCAATCATTTGCAACCGGTAATGCCTGCATAAATTTTATTGGCGAGAATTCTCCCTTAAGCAGATAATTTGAATCAATATAATCTAAAACCAGCATCAGAAAGAAAGGTGCAATTATCGTAACAACCTTATTCCTAACAATAAATGCAACTGCCGTACTAATTGAGGCAATCAGCCCTGCAAATATTCCATCCAGTAAAAGATACATAAAACAATAAGCAAACGGATATTCATAATAAATTTCAGCCCACATACACCCCTGTCCGATTGTACCATACGGATATATCGATTCCATTTTTAATGACGGTAGGAACAATCCGAGTATTGCAAAATTTACTGCCAGTGGAATTATTGTAACAAGTGCTGCTGACAAGAAATTTGCTGCATATTTTGATAAAAAATAATTCTTTCTGGTTGTCCTTACTATAATATTTTTGGTATATCCTGACCTAATCTCGCTGACCAGCGACCAGCCATATGGTAAAACAACAATAAGTGGAAGCATAAAATAAAATGTACTTGTCGGAAAAGACGCAACATCTAAAGCAAGCCAGCGGTTAAACAATGATTCCGACGTAATCATCAGATTTTCATTATTCGCTTTTGAAATATAAAGCTCATAAAAATCCTGATAATTTATAATGACTGTAATTACATGATAAATACTTAATGCCAGAACAATCAGTAAATCTATAACCGCCATCTTATTTGTAATTGCTTTTCTAAATTCTGTTTTAAAACTTTTTTTTAACATATTTCCCCTTACCGGATCATAAACTGAATATCACTATCGCTTACCACCCCAACCATATTTTCCATATCATCTTTTAATATCAAATAGCCAATCTTCACATCTTTTGAATCGCCCTGCTCCAGGTTGTAATACAATGGCTGTTCAGAGTCTACTGATGCGCTTTCACTAAAATAAGCCACATTATACTGACTGACATTCTTACCACCACGCAACGCAATGTTTGAAACAGTAAATTCATTTTTCTTTGTCAATCCAACTGCATCTTTGTTTTTAATTGTCATATCCAATATAACTATACTAATTTTATTATTTAACGTTCCATCCGGATTTACGTAATCATCAATTGTCTGAAACTGCTCCCCTATCTCCTGCAAATAAAATGTATTATGCGGTCCCATAATATCGCCTTCTGTGAGCCCAGCTTCATTTAAGTTGTCATATATACTGTAACCATTTAACTTATATGTAAGTGTTCCATTTACAAATGGATCATTGAACTCGATATTTTTGCTGATGATTTTCTCTGTATCATTTATAACTATCTTTCTTTCATCTACAAAGCCACTTGTATCATTCTGTAAATCTTTTGATGTGTTTCCACAAGCTGCCAAAGTTATTGCCATTACCATCACTGTAATATATATTTTTTTTCTTCTCATTTTCATTCTCCAGTTGATAAATCAGAGAAGACCTATATAGCCTTTTCTGATTTAATATGTATTTTTTATTTTACTATTGTATAATTTTTAGTACTATCCGGGCTCCAATAACCTTTGTTCATACATAAACCCTTTGCATAGCAAAGTTGCATTTTTCTGTGCAACCATTTCCAATGCATCTAACAAAACGTTTGCAAAATTTGTTATTCTGCTAGTCTTGTCCTTATCCATAATCTCACTCCTCTCTCTAATTGCCAGACGACATTTCTCACTGACAACTTTATTCACCATGGTATGGTTTCAATTTATCAGACCTAAAAATTATTTCAACCCACCTTTACATGAACGGCTGTTTTACCGACATGAACGACATAATATTATCTTGTTTGACCTTGTTTTCAATGCTAAACTTATTACATTACCATTTATTAATACTAAATAAAGGATTTATTTATCTATGCAGACAAATTACATTTTATGGGAATACTTCATAAACTTTTTGGAAGTAGTTCTCTTCTATATTTTGATGCAGTCAAAGCTTACCTCCAAAAAAGACTGCGCACATATTCAAACAAAGCAATTTATATATTTATTTCTTCGATGGCTAATCTTATGTGTCCTGAATATGACTGATTTTTCGTCTATGGTAATACTGGCTATTTCATATTTTATAGAGTTAGGCTTTGCTCTGATTTTTTATGATGATGCATTTCTCAGCCGCTTTTTCTGGGGAAGTATGTATACAATAATCAGTCTTGTTGCTGATTACCTTACTTTATTCATTCCACAAACATTTTCGCATATTACTTCACCGGATTTATTGATGGGCGGAGCACTCAGAATGCCATTTTCACTGCTATATATTGCGCTGATTGCCGTACTTGTTTTCCTGCTTCACTGTATATCCAACAAGAAAATCCAGTTATCTGTAATCCAGAAGATTTCCTACTTTGCGATTTGCATTTCAGGAATTTTAATTGGTCATTACATCATGGTGATAACGCTTGAGGCGGAAAATCAATTTCATGATTCCAATTTTACGTCAAAATTAGTACTCGTAAATTTGATTTTTCTCATTCTTTTTCTGTTCTTGCTGTTATATATTTATCAGTTGGGGGATTCAAAAGCAGTCAATACTGCTCTGCTCGAAAAGCAACGATTACATGAATTGGAAGAAATGGAATATAAAACCCTTATCAATACTACAGAAGCATTACGAGAAATGAAGCATGATATCAATATACACCTGGATGTTATACAATCACTTGCAGCAAACGGCAAATCAGATGATCTGCAAACCTATATCAACAACTACCATCATTCACTTGCTCGAACTCATCATTTGCTATCCACCGGAAATACAGCAATTGACTGTATTCTTTCCAATAAACTTGATGCTGCACAGAAACTGGATATCCGGACAGAGTTTTCAGTCCTTTTGCCATCAAATTTCAGCATGGATCCATTAGCTCTTTCCTCTTTAATTGGAAATATGTGGAATAATGCTCTGGAAGCATGCCAGCGATTGCAAAATACCCAACCTGATACTACTCCATTTATTCATTTTTTTATCAAGCCCTTCCAACATATGACATTGATTCATATGGAAAATAATTATGACACGCTCATAGAACAGAATTGGCATTTTCTTTCAATGAAAAAGAGCTCTTCACACGGTCTTGGGATTAAAAGAATGGAAGATATCGTTGACGAGGCAGGTGGCATTTTTCAGATTAGCACAGAAGGTCATATATTTACTGTTCATATCATGATTCCGTTAAAGGAGGAAGAAAATGAAGCTAACAATTTCAATTCTTGAAGATCAGCCAACTGAAGCTGAATATCTAAAATCACTTTTACATAAATGGAGCTCACAGGAAAATTGTGAATTGGAAATTACAGAATATTGCTCAGGTGAAGAATTTTTTACTCAAAATAATGCTGATACCTATAAAAGATTTTCTGTATTTTTTCTTGATATACAAATGAAAGAAATGAGCGGCTTAGATGTCGCAAAAAGACTCAGGAAAGAGGGATATACCGGACCTATTATTTTTCTAACTGCTTTTCGGGAATATGTATTTCATGGTTATGAAGTACATGCTCTCAATTACCTCTTAAAACCTGTAAAGGAAGAATCCTTGTTCCTATGTCTAAATGAAATTGCAAATGATATATCCAAAAGTTCTTATCTGTACCGTAATAAACAGGATATAATCAGTATTCCTTACAAGGAGATTATAACCTTTTCCAGCAGCCTGCATTATATTGACATACTGACAGTCTCTGATCATTATTGCCAATACGCCACTTTAAACAATATTATTGAATACTTACCACAGGAGTTTATCCGTATCCACAAGTCCTGTATCGTCAATATGGCTCACATATATAAGGTAACTGGTTCTACCATTGTATTGTCCAATCGCATGACAACACAGATTGGACGCTCATATATGAAGAGTGTCATAGCTGCATTTACAGCGTATTCTATGAGGTTTGACAAAGCTTGACACCCGGAGTTCAATTCACCATATATCAATAGAAAAAGAAAACCACCACTCTTACGAGTGATGGCTTTCTTTTTCTAATGAGACATCGGGGATTCGAACCCCGGACAACTTGATTAAAAGTCAAGTGCTCTACCACCTGAGCTAATATCCCATAATAAATTAAAATGCCCAGTTCCGGAATCGAACCAGAGACACACGGATTTTCAGTCCGTTGCTCTACCAACTGAGCTAACTGGGCTTGTCTCACAACAAAAAATATTTTACATGATTTGTACGTGTATGTCAATATAAAATTTCGAGAAATCACGAGTATTTTAAATGGGCTGTAATCGTTGCCGGTCACACTGTTAGGTGTGAACAGTAGCCGGTTTAGCGAATGGCGTGGGATGGTTCTGAATGGTTACAATAAACAAGAAACATAGTATTAAAAACCATATAAAATAGAAAATGATATAATTTTACCTTGACACGAATACCGTAAAGGGTTACTATGTGTATATGTTTGATTGTCAAATAATTTGAATATCAAACAGAAAGACCGGAAATTTATACCGGAATTCGGAGGTACATATTATGTTGAAAGAACTGAGAATCGGAGATATGGTTGCAAAGCTTCCTATTATACAAGGCGGTATGGGAGTTGGAGTGAGCCTTAGCAGACTGGCAGGAGCTGTTGCCAAGGAGGGTGGAGTAGGCGTGATTTCCACCGCGCAGATTGGTTTTGAGGAGCCGGAGTTTGAAAAGGACCAGGCGAAGGCTAATCTGATTGCTATCAAGAAGCATATTAAGAGGGCGAAGGAGCTTGCCTGTGGACATGGAATGGTTGGTGTCAATATCATGGTGGCTTTAAAGCATTACAAGGAGCATGTTCGGGCTGCGGTTGAAGCAGGAGCTGATGTTATTATAAGCGGAGCAGGACTTCCGATGGAACTGCCTGAGCTTGTCGATGAAAAGTCACATACGAGGATTGCTCCGATTGTCTCTTCAAAGAGAGCTGCGAATCTGATACTTAAAATGTGGGCACACAGATACAACCGCACAGCAGACTTTATTGTTATCGAGGGACCAAAGGCCGGCGGACATCTGGGCTTTTCCAATGAACAGCTTGCGGATATGGAGCATATGGATTATGACAGTGAGATTAAGGAGATTATCAGCTGTACAAAGACATATGAGGAGAAGTTTAAAAAGCACATTCCGGTGATTGTAGCGGGAGGAGTGTTTACACACGAGGATGTCATGCACTGCATGGAGCTTGGAGCAGACGGAGTGCAGGTTGCGAGCCGTTTTGTGGCGACAAAGGAGTGTGACGCATCTGATGCGTACAAGCAGGCTTATCTGGATGCGAAAGAGTCTGATGTGCAGATTATAAAAAGCCCGGTCGGAATGCCGGGGCGAGCTGTCAGAAATGAGTTTATCAGGGGATTGGAAAAGGAAAAGCAGCCTATCACAAGGTGCTATAATTGTCTTGAGAAATGTAACCCTGCATCAGTGCCTTATTGTATTACAAAGGCACTGATTGCAGCGGTTAAGGGAGATATGCAAAATGGTCTGGTATTCTGCGGTGCCAATGTGGACCGCATAAACCAAATGACCACGGTTCACGAGCTTATGAGTGAGCTTGTGGGAGCATAGGAAGTACATCCTCGCAGTAGCAGCGCAGCACTTCACCTACGCTCCACGCCTGCGCATAGCAGCCGCGGCCGTTGTGAGGGGCATCGCCGTCAAATATCTCGCATATCGAGCCAATACAGTTGTTGAGCAGATGCTCCCTTACAGGGTCAAGCAGCTTGTCAGCACATACAGCGGTCGCCTTCGTGTGGCCGTTTACCTTTACATAGGCACTGATAAAAGCACCGAGCAGAAAGCCCCAGGCTGTTCCCTGATGATAGGCGTGGTCACGCTTTGAGAGAGAGCCGATGTAAATCGGATGGTAATCCTTGTGGTCAGGATCGAGCGAACGTAGTCCGCAGCCCACGTACAGCTTATCCATTACCGTATCCACAATGGCTTTCTCACGCGCCTTGTCAAGCATGGAAAAAGGCAGGCTTACCGCATAAATCTGGTTTGGACGGATTGTATCGTCATCCTCGTCAACCACATCATACAGACAGCCGGTGTTTTCATTCCAGAAGCGCTTGTTGAAGGAGTCCTTTACGAGTGAAGCGAGCTGTCTGTAGCTGTCATCATTATCGCCAAACTTAGCCTGCAGCATATCCATAGTACACAATGCGTTATACCAAAGTGCATTTATTTCAACAGGCTTGCCATGGCGTGGGGTAGCAACCCAGTCGCCCACACGCACATCCATCCATGTGACCTGGTCGAGTCCGCTTCCGGCGTGAATAAGCCCGTCGGTGTCCATATATATGGAAAAATCAGTACCTTTTTTATAAGTGGAAATGATATCCTTTAAGCAAGGATAAATATCCTTCTTTATAAATTCATAGGCGTCCTGCGTGTCCACATATTCCAGATATTTGTAGACAGCATAAAAATACCACAGTGATGCATCTACAGTGTTGTAAAGAGGCTTAAGTCCGCTGTCCGGGAACATATTTGGGATGAGTCCGTCCTTACAGTACTTGGCAAAGGTCAGGAGTATATCATGAGCCTTTTCAAAACGGCCGGTGCAAAGAGTCAGACCGGTGTATGAAATCATAGTGTCGCGGCCCCAGTCGGTGAACCAAGGAAGCCCGGCGAGCACAGTGTCATAGCCTGTTGACTGTCTGTATGCGATAAACTGGTTGGCAGCAACAGCGAGCTTTATGGCAAAGTCATCAGTGAAGCCGCTTCTTTTAATCAGCTCATCGGTGTAGTCAAGCTGTGCACGCACAACTTCGAAAGCACTTTCACTGTCAGAAACAAGGTCCTTTGCGCAGTCTGAGCCTGCGTTGCCGTTACAGGCTTCAAGCGGTACGATATCACACAATACAGAAAAATGCATTGAAGCAGAGGCAGGAATATCCACACTCACGTCATATGGGCAAAATGCACAGTCAAGACCGGGCACTTCATTGTCCACCTCGGTCTGAGCCTCAAGGTCGCAGATATATTTGTCGTCTCTTTCCATAAGCTCTCCGCCTGAAAAAGCAATGCGGATACAGTGGTCATCCTGTGCTTTTGGGATGAGACTAAAGCCGTGCTCCTGCTTTTGAACCTCGAATTTTAATGAATCGACGGTGGAGCTTTCAGAGTGCTCACGGAAGTTCATAAGAGGTGTGATCAAAAGCTTAGAGGCCTCTCCTTTGTTACAAATATCGTATGCCACGGCAGCGAGGTTTCTTCCCTGTGCCAGTGCGATGTGTTTTTTAATGGTAATATCACCGGCTTCATATGTAAAGCATATGGTTCCGTCGTATGTGAAATCGCTTATATATTGGATACCGTCGGTATGGCATCCGCCCTTGAACTGGTCACTTGAGAGGTCGTAGGTGTGATTTTCCGTGACTATTTTTTCGTTTGTCTTTGAGAAGCAGACGTATCTTTGCACAGGAGAGCGAAGACTTGCAATCAGGTAGCCCTGATGCGTGCGGTTTATTGCGCCTGTGATTGAGCCGCCGGCGTATCCGCCAAGACCGTTGGTCAAAGCCCACTCCCTTCTTATATTGTTTTTGAAATCATTTTGCAGTTTTATGTTAAATTGCATCGCAGCCCTCCGAAATTTCACTAAATTTTTATAATATTTTAACCTATAACCGTGAAAAAATCTATACGAAACGGCAAAAATCTGTTATCATTATAAAGATATATATTTTCAATATGCAAAGGAGAATTATAATGGAAGTATTTACATTGATTGCACGTAAAAAAAATGTAGCGCTGGTATTTATTTCATACCTGCTTGTGGCGCTTGCAGCGATAAGCCTTCTGACTATCTGTATCGGATTTGCACCGGGTATTTTATTTGCCGTAGTATTTGGACTTGTTGCATATCTTATGATTATGGCACAGAATACTGAATTTGAGTATTCATATTTTGACGGAGAACTGCGTTTTGCCAAAATTAAAAACAAGAGCCGCAGAAAGCGTCTTGGAATATACAGCATGGAGTCTGTAGCAGCAATCGCACCGGCAGGAGACAGAAGCGTATACAATTACGAGAATGGAAATGAACTAAGGAAAATAGACTATACCTCAGGTCAGAAGGACGTACCTTATTACGATATCGTCATCAAATCGCCTGATGAGAACGTGCTTATAAAGGCAGAGCTTGACGACAGGTTCTTAACAGAGGTGGAGAAAAAATACAGATCAAAGGTTAAAAGAAGAGAGGAGTAATTACTCCTCTCCTTCTAAATGGTACATCTTGGATTTTGTTTTGCCGGCATCGTGTCCGGTTGAGTATCCTTTGCTGCCGTTTAACAGCCTCAGGCATTTTGGGCAAAGAGTGCCGAAGGAGACTGGTGCACCGCAGCGCTGGCAGTGAAGACCGGCTATAGTGGAGGCTGATTCAGAGTGCTTGTACTCGATTCGGCCGTCCTTTATCCAGCTCTTTACCTGTCGAAGCGGTATCTTAAAATGCTCTGCAACCTCGTATTCATTTACATTGTGGGTACGGATAAATTCCTTTACCTCGCGGAATAATGCCAGGTCAAGGCATTGTGGGCAGAGCTTCTCTTTATAGTCATAGGGCAGAGGCTTTTTGCAGTTTTCACATACTTTTGTGTTGTTGTTAAAAAGACTTTTAGGATTTTCCATGGGTGCCTCCTTAAGCTTGTTTTATTTATTATATCATAACAGATTTTATAAAGAAAGTAGGGACTTTAACAATGTCAATTGCAGTTTTCGATTCGGGAGTCGGCGGAATAAGCGTCTTAAAGAGCCTGGTTGAAGTAATGCCTAACGAAGATTTTATATATTACGGGGATTCGGCAAATGCGCCTTATGGCACCAAAACACTTGAGCAGGTGCGAGCTCTGACCTGCGAGCATGCCAAGGAGCTGATTTTAAAGCAGCATGCAAAGGGACTCGTTGTCGCGTGCAATACAGCGACCAGTGCGGCAGTACGTATATTAAGGGAGCAGTATCCCGATGTGCCTATCGTGGGGATAGAGCCTGCAGTCAAGCCTGCGATGCTTTTTATGAAAAATCCTACAGTGCTTGTGATGGCGACACCTATGACTATCAGGGAGGAAAAGCTCAAAAAGCTCATGGACAGATACAGACACCTGGGAGAGATTATTCCATTGCCTTGTCCGGGGCTTATGAACTTTGTTGAGAGAGGTGATTTGTACGGTGATGATGTGAGACAGTATCTAGAGGAGCTTTTGTATTCATATTCGCATGGTGAGATAGATGCTGTCGTGCTGGGCTGCACACATTATCCGTTTGTCAGAAAAATGATACAGGAGGTGCTGGGAGATAAGGTGCGCGTGTTTGATGGCGGAAACGGTACAGCACGCGAAATGAAGCGCCGTCTGAAAGAAAAAAATCTATTGACTGAAAATACCAGTGCCGGAACTGTAGATTTTCAAAATAGTCTGACAGGTGAACAGCATGAAGCAAAAATTCAGTTATGTAAACAGCTTTTTAACAAGGAAATTTAGATATTATGTCATGAATGTTACAATTCTAAAAAAAGTATAAAATAATATTTTTATAATTTATAAAATGTTTTTAAAACGTACATTCTTAGGACATAATTACCACATATACTTGTTCTTGTAAGAGGAACAAAACCTTTTACATTATTCCCTTTTTATTAATAAACATTTTCATAACTAAACTCCTCGAGAAAGGATCGCGTTGTTACCGCGTGTAACATCGCGGTCCTTTCTCACGTTTTCCAGTAAGGCTGCGAGTTGCAGCCTTACTGTTTTAGTTATGCACAGCGCTTCCGCATATATCATTCAGCACACACATATCACAGTGTGGTGTGGTTCTGGCAGTACATACGGCGCGTCCGTGGTCTACAAGCCTGTGGCAGAAGTCGTTGCTCTCCTCGGGCGGGATGATTTTCCAAAGCTCCATCTCCACCTTTTTCGGGTCCTTTATTCCATCTACAAGTCCTATACGGTTGCAAAGGCGTATGCAGTGTGTGTCGGTGACGATGGCAGGCTTGCCGTACACATCACCCATTATCAGGTTGGCACTCTTTCTGCCGACTCCCGGAAGCTTCAGCAGATCAGTCATATTGTCAGGTACAAGACCGCCAAAATCATCGCGAAGCATCCTCATGCAGGCACTTATATCACGGGCCTTACTCTTTCCGAGACCACATGGGCGCACAATTTCCTCTATGTCGGAAACCTCTGCAGCAGCGAGAGCCTCGATGGAAGGATATTTTTTGAACAAATCCACCACGACCACATTAACGCGGGCATCAGTGCACTGGGCTGCAAGCCTTACAGATACGAGCAGCTTCCAGGCCTCATCGTACTCAAGAGTGCAGTCGGTGCGAGGATATGCGGTTTTTAGTCTTTTTATTACTTCAAGGGCTAATTTTTCTTTTGTCATATAAGCCTCCTTATTCTTTATTTTATAGTATACAAAATTGCGCGGAGATTGTAAAATGGATTTACGTGAGAGGAGCAGTATGAATAACAGATATACAATAGAAGTAACAAGAAAAAGAATAAAAAATATGTATCTTCGTGTGAAGGACACGGATGGCACGCTATCAGTGAGTGCACCCTATGGTATGAGCAATACGGAAATCAGAAAATTCGTGGAAAGCAAATCAGACTGGATTGAGCGTACCATGCAGGAAATGCTTGTCGCAAGACAGCTTAAGGAACAGGAGCCGGTTTTGGCACCCTTCATGGAGAGGGAGATACGTCTGGAGCTTAAAAGGCAGCTGCAGAGGCTTATCGACAAATGGGAGCCGGTTATGGGCGTGAAGTCAGCGGGCTTTACAATAAAGAAGATGAAGACAAGGTGGGGCTCATGCAATGTGAAGTCACATCATTTGAATTTTAATCTCCTGCTGGCTAAGGTGCCGCCGGAGTGCGCAGAGTATGTGGTGGTCCACGAGCTTACGCATCTGCTCGAGCCAAGCCACAATGCCAGGTTCTGGTCGCTGATGGAATATTATCTTCCGGGAAGTAAAGAACTGCGTAAACAACTTGCTGGCTTTTCTGCGAAGGATATGATATGATACTAAAAAGACCCACTTAGAGAAAGGAAGCTTCAAATGGAATTTTGGGATATATACGATAAGGATAAAAAGCCGACAGGCCGTACCATGAAAAAAAACGACTGGATACTCAAGGATGGAGAGTATCATCTTTCAGTGCTTGGCGTGATTCACAGACCTGATGGCAGATTTCTTATCACACAGCGTGTCATGACAAAGGCATGGGCACCGGGCTGGTGGGAGGTTTCAGGAGGAGCCGCACAGGCAGGTGAGAGCTCATTTACCGCAGTCTGCAGAGAGGTAAAGGAGGAGGTAGGCCTTGACGTATCACAGTGCCCGGGAGAGCTTGCCTACACCTATCACAGGGAAAATCCGGGTGAGGGTGACAACTATTTTGTGGATGTTTACCGCTTTGAGCTTGATTTCAAGGAGTCTGACGTACAGATTCAGACAGAGGAGGCACTCGGCTTTAAGATTGCCACACTCGATGAGATAAAAGAGCTTGCTGCGCAGGGAGTGTTCCTGCACTATGACAGCATAAAGCAGGTTTTTGAAAATTAATTGCTATGACATGATAATAAGATAACATAGAGATAATAGGATAACATAGAATTTAAGGAGCAGATTATGGCATTACCAAAGGATCCGGTTATGCTGCTTAGCTTTGTAAACACACAGCTTCGTGACCACTATTCAGACCTGAAGGAGCTTGCGGCAGCATATGATATTGATGAGAAAGAGCTTTGCGACAAGCTAGCGCAGATTGATTACAAATATGATGAGACTGTCAATCAGTTTAAGTAGATTTCAGCATACATATTAAAAGTGATGGAAGGATAAGATAATGGAGACATGCTGCGATTTTTGTGCATACAATGAATATGACGAGGATGATGAGGAGTATTATTGCTCGGTAAATATGGACGAGGATGATATGGCGAGATTTGTCCAGAGCAGCTATAAGCGCTGCCCGTTTTACCGCTCAGGCGATGAATACAGGGTTGTCCGTCACCAGATGTGAAGCATTATAACAAAATATAATAAATATAATTAAAAAATAAATTGCATTAATCAATTTAAGGCTGTATAATGAATTGGTTATTTTAAAAATTAAGAATTTACAAATATACAAAGCATATTGATAAGGAGGAAAATTATGCCTGTAAAATACGTGTTCGTCACCGGTGGAGTTGTTTCCGGTCTTGGAAAAGGAATTACCGCAGCGTCTCTTGGACGTCTTTTAAAAGCTCGTGGATACAAGGTGACAATGCAGAAGTTCGATCCATACATTAATATTGATCCGGGTACCATGAACCCAATCCAGCACGGAGAGGTGTTTGTAACAGACGATGGAGCTGAGACAGACCTTGACCTGGGACACTATGAGCGTTTTATTGACGAGAGCCTTACAAAGAACTCAAACGTCACCACAGGAAAGGTATACTGGTCAGTATTACAGAAGGAGCGTCGGGGTGATTACGGCGGAGGAACAGTACAGGTTATTCCTCATATCACAAATGAGATAAAGAGCAGATTCTACAGAGATTTCACATCTGAGGATACCACAATCGCAATCATCGAGGTGGGGGGTACAGTCGGAGATATCGAGAGTCAGCCGTTCCTTGAGGCAATCAGACAGTTCCAGCATGAGGTGGGACATGACAATGCCATCCTGTGTCACGTGACACTGATTCCATACATCAAGGCATCCGGAGAGCTCAAGACAAAGCCTACACAGGCCAGCGTAAAGGAGCTTCAGGGCATGGGAATCCAGCCGGATATCATCGTATGCCGTTCGGAGCATGAGCTTGACCAGAAGCTTAAGGACAAGATTGCACTGTTTTGTAACGTGCCAAATTCACACGTATTACAGAACCTTGATGTGGAGTATCTCTATGAGGCACCACTTGCCATGGAGCAGGAGAATCTTGCAAAGGTTGCATGCGAGTGCTTGAATCTCGACTGTCCGGAGCCGGATCTTGCAGACTGGAAGCAGATGGTTGAGGATCTCCGTCATCCTGATAAAGAGGTCAAGATCGCACTTGTCGGAAAATATACAGCACTTCACGATGCATACATTTCAGTTGTTGAGGCACTGAAGCATGGCGGTATCCCTGAGCATACCACAGTCGATATAAAGTGGGTTGACTCAGAGGAGCTTAATGATGACAATGCAGCAGAGGTATTCAAGGGTATTCAGGGAATCATCGTTCCGGGAGGCTTTGGAGACCGTGGTGTTGAGGGCATGATTGCAGCAGCTAAGTATGCAAGGGAGAACAATATCCCATATCTGGGACTCTGCCTTGGAATGCAGGTGGCAATCATCGAGTATGCGCGCCACGTATGTAAGTTCCATGATGCACACAGTATAGAGCTTGATCCAAACACTACTCATCCGGTTATCGCACTTATGCCTGACCAGAACGGAATAGAGGATATCGGTGGTACTCTGAGACTTGGCTCTTATCCATGTGTACTCGACAAGACATCAAAGGCATACCAGGTATATGGCACAGAGAATATAAGCGAGCGTCATCGTCACCGTTATGAGGTCAACAATGACTACAGAACAGCTCTCACAGAGCATGGCATGAAGCTTTGCGGTACATCACCTGATGGCAGAATCGTGGAGATGATTGAGATTCCGGAGCATCCGTGGTTTATCGCCACACAGGCACATCCTGAGCTTAAGTCACGTCCGAACCGTCCACATCCGCTTTTCCATGGCTTCATAGAGGCGGCAAACAAGGTGAGTAGATAACTTATGTTACTGTTTAAACGCAAGCTTGACACCGTGCTGTCAAGCTATGCGCCATAGAGTTAGTTATTGAGTGATTACAGCCCCTGCCTCATAGAGGCATTTTAAATGGGCTGTAATCGTTGCTGGTCACACTGTTAGGTGTGACCAGTAACAATTTTAGTTATATTTAATACAATATTTAGAAAGTGCGGTTGATTTTGACCGCACTTTTTTTTATAATAAAGTGAAGCTTCACACTTAATATTTTGTGAGGAGCCGGTTTCATAGGAATGGCTAATAATTGCTGGTCAAAATTGCTTTGAAGCTTGTAATAAATAAGAAAAGAACGGAGAAAATATGGATAATCAGGGACCTAATAACTATAACTACAATAACGGACCGGGCAATAATGGGTCCGGTGGAAACGGAAATAACGGTGGCAACAGGCCGGGAGGAAACGGAAACGGCGGCAGGAACAATCGTGGCGGACAGGGTATCATGGCATTTATCCTGCTGACACTCGTGGCACTGTTTGTGTATGCACTTATCTCAAACAGCATATCGCATGCCAGCACACAGGAAAAGTCATACAGTGATTTCATAAAACAGCTCGACAAGGGTAATGTCAAGAGCGTGGAGTTTGATTCCTACGAGATAGACTACAAGCTTGTGGATGACGGACACAAGGATTATGACATCACATATTACACAGGCCGTGTGGCTGATGATGAGCTTGTGCCGACACTCAAAAAAGCAAAGACCTCAGAGGGCAAGGCTATTGAGATAAAGGCGGCGATACCTGATAATACATCTACATGGATTTTTAATATATTAAGCTTTATAGTTCCGCTTATTCTGCTGTGGGTGCTTTTAGCATTTGTTTCAAAGAAGATGGGCGGCAGCATGGGAATGGGAGTCGGCAAATCGACTGCCAAGGTATATGTGGAGAAGTCAACAGGTGTCACCTTCAAGGATGTTGCGGGACAGGATGAAGCCAAGGAATCTCTCCAGGAGGTTGTTGATTTCCTTCACAATCCAAAGAGATATACAGATATCGGAGCCAAGCTTCCTAAGGGTGCGCTTCTCGTGGGACCTCCGGGAACAGGTAAGACACTTCTTGCCAAGGCAGTAGCAGGAGAGGCAGGAGTACCGTTCTTCTCACTTGCAGGTTCAGATTTTGTGGAGATGTTTGTCGGAGTCGGAGCTTCGAGAGTGCGTGATTTGTTCAAGGAAGCCCAGAAGATGGCACCATGTATCATCTTTATCGATGAGATAGATGCAATAGGAAAGAGCCGTGACAGCAGATACGGTGGTGGCAATGACGAGCGTGAGCAGACATTAAACCAGCTCCTTGCCGAGATGGATGGCTTTGATACATCAAAGGGATTACTTATATTAGCAGCAACTAACCGCCCTGAGGTGCTCGATAAGGCGCTTCTTCGTCCGGGACGTTTTGACAGAAGAATCATAGTTGACAAGCCTGACTTAAAGGGACGTCTGGAGACCTTAAAGGTACACTCAAAGGATGTCAAGATGGATGAGTCGGTAGACCTTGATGCACTGGCACTGGCAACAGCTGGACTTGTGGGCTCAGACCTTGCAAATATGATTAATGAGGCTGCCATCAACGCAGTCAAAAACGGCAGACAGCTTGTAAACCAGGCTGACCTCTTTGAGGCCTTTGAGCTTGTTGCGGTCGGCGGCAAGGAAAAGAAGGACCGTGTCATGAGCGATAAAGAGAGAAAAATTGTCTCATATCATGAGGTAGGACATGCACTTGTATCAGCCCTGCAGAAAAACACAGAGCCTGTACAGAAAATCACAATCGTACCACGTACCATGGGAGCACTCGGATATACACTCCAGACACCTGAGGAGGAGAAATACCTTGAGACAAAGGACGAGCTTCTCGCCAAAATCACAACATATATGGCAGGACGTGCCGCAGAGGTGCTGGTATTTAACTCAGTCACAAGCGGAGCCGCAAATGATATAGAAAATGCCACAAAGATAGCCCGTGCCATGGTGACCATGTACGGAATGTCAGATAAATTCGGCATGATGTGCCTTGCAACAGTACAAAACCAGTACTTAGAGGGCGGAGCGGGATTAATATGCGGAGAAAATACAGCATCACAGATAGATGATGAGGTGCTCTCAATCATCAACAGCAGCTACGCAGAGGCCATGAAGCTCCTCGATGAAAATAGAGAAATCCTTGATAGTATATCAGATTATCTCTACGAGAAGGAAACAATCACAGGTAAGGAATTCATGAAGATGTTCCGCGATATGAAGGGACTCCCAGATCCGGACGAAGAGAAGAATGACGAAGAGGACAAAGAGCAGGAAGCCACACAGAATGATGATGTACAGAAAGAAGTGACATCGGCAACAGATCCGCTCCTCCGTAACGCCATAGACCAGCCTGCAGATACAAATGAATCTTCCGGATATACAGCGCCGAATAATTAGTACCTTATAGGGCAATTTTCGAACATAACGAGCAACCAAGCAATTTTCGCGCAGCGAAAGAGCAGTAGAAAAGAGTTTCGCACACATAAACTGAAAAAGCCGGAGGGTACATAGTGTGTTCAGAAGGAAAATATGAACTGCCGCGGGCTTCCGGGCAAGAGAAGGGACGAAAGAGCCTTGCAAACAAAGAAAACCAAACGGAGAGAAATCCCGCGGCTGACTTCATATTTTCCTGAGGAATACAATGTGTGCCATGCCGGCAACCATACAACCTAAAAGTGCGAAACTCCACACCACAATCTAAAATAGCGAATATGGAAAAAACATTTGATATCAAAGAAGAATTAAAAAAACTCCCGGATGCCCCGGGAGTTTATATTATGCATGACAAGGATGATGTAATCATATATATCGGCAAAGCCAAAAGCCTGACGAAGCGAGTACATCAGTACTTTCAGGCGAGCCACAATGAGGGCATCAAGAAAAAACAGATGGTAGAGCATATAGATCATTTTGAGTATATAGTCACCGACTCTGAGCTTGAGGCCCTTGTTTTGGAGTGCAACCTGATAAAGGAGCACACACCAAAGTACAACACAATGCTTCGCGATGACAAGACATATCCGTACATCAAGGTGACGCTGGGTGAGGACTATCCGAGGGTTTTGTTTTCGCGTCAGATGAAAAAGGACAAGTCACGTTATTTTGGCCCGTATACGAGTGCCTCAGCGGTGAAAAGCTCGATAGATCTGATAAACAAAATCTATAAGCTTCGCACCTGCAACCGCAGGCTGCCACGTGATATAGGCGCAGACCGACCGTGCCTCAACTATCATATACACCAGTGCAGTGCGCCATGCCAGGGGTATGTAACGAAGGAAGAGTATGCCATAGCGGTAAAGGGCGCGATAGATTTCCTAAATGGTGACTATGAGCAGACAATAAAGGCTCTTAGCGATAAAATGCTAAAGGCCTCAGAGATCATGGAGTTTGAGAAGGCGGCCGAGTACAGGGATCTGATAAACAGTGTGAAGCAGGTGGCACAGAAGCAGAAGATAACAAATGCCGACGGCGAGGATAAGGATATCATAGCACTTGCAAATGACGATACGGATGCAGTGGTTCAGGTATTTTTCATAAGAAACGGAAAGCTGATAGGCAGAGACCATTTCCATGTGAGGGTTGGAAGCGAGGAGGCTGCGGATGATGTGTTAAATAACTTTGTGAAGCAGTTTTATTCCGGAACACCTTTTATACCGCGAGAGGTCATGCTGCAGAGCGAGATAGAGGATATGGACGTTTTGGAGCAGTGGCTTAGCGAAAAGCGTGGCAGGCGTGTAAATATAAAGGTGCCGCAGAAGGGCATGAAGGAAAAGCTTGTCGAGCTCGCCTACAAGAACGCACTCTTAGTGCTCAGCCAGGATAAGGAGCGCATAAAGAGAGAAGAGGGGCGCACAATAGGAGCTGTAAAGGAAATAGAGGGACTTTTGGGCTTACACGGCTTAAACCGTATGGAGGCCTACGATATTTCCAATATCAACGGCTTTGAGACTGTCGGTTCCATGATAGTGTATGAGAAGGGCAAGCCTAAAAAGAGCGATTACAGAAAGTTTAAGCTTCGCACCGTTACGGGACCGGATGATTATGCGTCAATGCACGAGGTGCTCACACGTCGCTTCACACATGGCATGGAAGAGCAGAGGCAGCTTGAAAAAGACGGTTCGCCACAGGAAATAGGCAGCTTCAACCGTTTTCCGGACATCATAATGATGGATGGTGGACGAGGTCAGGTGAATATATGTCTTCAGGTGCTTTCTGAGCTGGGGCTTCACATACCTGTGTGTGGCATGGTAAAGGATGATTTTCACCGCACAAGAGGTCTTTACTATAATAATGTGGAGATACCTATCGACCGTCACGGAGAGGGCTTCAAGCTCATCACGAGAATACAGGATGAGGCACATCGCTTTGCAATAGAATTTCACAGGTCGCTGCGCTCAAAGAGCCAGGTGCATTCGGTGCTTGATGATATTGAAGGCATAGGACCGGCGCGCAGAAAGGCGCTCATGCGCCGCTATCAGTCACTGGAGAAGATAAAGGAAGCAGATGTCGAAGACCTTATGCAGACAGAGACCATGAACGAAAAAGCAGCACAGGCGGTGTATGCATTTTTCCACTCTGCCACGTAGATTTTGCCACCAAATTGTGGTATACTAAGAAGCAAATATACATCAAGGGGGACCGCAAATGAATGCATTACACTCAGTATCAGTTGCAAAGGTAGCAGAATTGCTCGATCTCAACAATCTCACAAAAGAGATGAACCTAAAGGAGAGGGCGATAGAGTGCTCGGACGTCAACAGACCGGCGCTTCAGCTCTCAGGATATTTTGATCATTTTGAGGAGAGACGAATACAGATTATCGGAAATGTAGAGTATACTTATATAGAGAAGATGAGCGACAGCGAGAAAAAAGAGCGCTATAGCCGCTTCATGGAGTTTGATATACCATGTATCATCTTCTGCAGGGATTTACAGCCGGATGAGATATTTATGGAAGAGGCCAGAGAGCACAGCATACCGGTGCTGTCAACAGGCCGTTCCACCTCAAGCTTTATGGCTGAGCTCATCTATTGTCTTGGTGAACAGCTCGCACCATGCATCACAGTGCACGGCGTGCTGGTAGATGTATACGGCGAGGGAGTAATGATCACAGGCGAGAGCGGTATCGGAAAGAGTGAGGCCGCACTCGAGCTCATCAGACGAGGCCATCGTCTTGTGACGGATGATGTGGTAGAAATCAGAAAAATCAACGAGCATACGCTCATGGGCACTTCGCCTGAGATAACAAGACACTTTATAGAGCTTCGAGGCATCGGAATCATCGATGTCAAGACACTTTACGGAGTAGAGTGTGTAAAGGAAAAACAGCAGATAGACCTCGTAATCAAGCTCGAGGACTGGAAGAAGGAGGCAGAGTACGACAGACTCGGCCTCGAGGAAGAATATGCCGAGTATCTCGGCAACAAGGTAGTGTGTCATTCACTGCCAATCAGACCGGGACGTAATCTGGCGGTCATCGTAGAGACAGCAGCAGTCAATCACAGACAAAAGAAGATGGGCTACAATGCGGCTCAGGAGCTGTATCGCCGCGTCCAGGCAAATATTACAAAAAATTCGGAGGTATAATAAATCATGGCAATAGAAAAGAAAAACGCCTGGGAGAAATATCCCCAGGGACCTGAAAGAGAAAAATTATTTGCATTTGCAGAGGATTACAGAAGGTTCATATCCGGCTGCAAGACAGAGCGCGAGTGCACGGCAGCAGTTTATGCTGACGCCACAGGACACGGCTTTGTGGACCTTGATGAGCTCATCGAGACAGGAAAGAGCGTAAAGGCAGGAGATAAAATCATAGCAAACAATATGGGAAAGGGACTGGCGCTGTTTATCGTTGGCAGTAAGCCTCTTGAGAAGGGTATGAATATCCTTGGAGCCCATATTGATTCACCTAGAATGGACTTAAAGCAGGTGCCTTTATACGAGGACACAGACATGGCACTTTTAGACACACATTATTATGGCGGCATCAAGAAATATCAGTGGGTTACACTGCCGCTTTCACTTCACGGAGTCATCTGCAAAAAGGATGGCAGCACAGTGACAGTCAATATCGGAGACAAGCCAAATGATCCTGTAGTGGGCGTGAGCGATCTGCTTATTCACCTGTCAGGCGAGCAGATGGGCAAGAAGGCCTCAGAGGTCATAAAGGGCGAGAGCCTTGATGTGCTGATCGGAAGCATACCGGGACCTAAAAAGGACGAGGACGACAAGGATATCAAGGAGAGAGTAAAGGCCAATATCCTTACAATACTTTCACAGGAGTACGGTGTGGACGAGGATGATTTCCTTTCAGCAGAGATAGAGGTGGTACCTGCCGGAGAGGCAAGAGACTACGGACTTGACAGAAGCATGATCATGGGCTACGGCCATGACGACAGAGTGTGCGCATATCCTTCATATAGAGCTATGCTTGAGATAGAGGGAGCACCGGAATATACAAGTGTATGCCTGCTCGTGGATAAAGAGGAAATCGGCTCAGTGGGAGCCAGCGGCATGCAGTCACGCTTCTTCGAAAACTGTGTGGCAGAGGTGATGAATCTGGCAGGAGACTACAGCGAGCTTGCAGTCAGACGTGCACTGAAAAACTCAAAGGTACTCTCATCAGACGTATCAGCAGCCTTTGACCCAAACTATCCATCGGTTATGGAAAAGAAGAACTCAGCATACTTTGGAAAGGGCCTTGTATTCAACAAATATACAGGAGCCAGAGGCAAATCGGGCTCAAACGATGCCAACGCAGAGTATGTTGCAAGGCTTAGAAATATCATGGATACAGCAGATGTTTCCTTCCAGACAGCAGAGCTTGGAAAGGTAGACGAGGGAGGCGGCGGAACAATCGCATATATCCTCGCAAACTATGACATGAATGTTATCGACAGCGGTGTGCCGGTGCTCAACATGCATGCGCCATGGGAAATCATCAGCAAGGTCGATTTATATGAGGCATTCAGAGGCTACATTGCATTTTTGAAGGAAGCATAGGCTAAAGGAATATAAGATGAATCAGACATTTGTAAAAAGTGTAACAGAACAATTGCCGCAGCTTGGTCTCCTGCAGGATGAGCCGATGAAAAAACACACGACCTTCCGCATAGGAGGCCCGGCAGATTACTATGCAGAGCCTGATATGAGCCGGATTTCAAAGCTTATAGAGATGGCTAAGGCATGTGATATGCCGGTTACAGTGATAGGAAACGGAAGCAACCTGTTAGTAGGAGATAAGGGCATAAGAGGCCTTGTAATAGGTATCGGAAAAGGAATGTCCGAAATCACAGCACAAGGTAACGGTCGTATTATCACAGCCGGTGCCGGTGCTATTCTTGCAGCAGTAGCGGCAAAGGCAGCGGAGGCATCGCTATCAGGGCTTGAGTTTGCATCTGGCATACCCGGAAGTGTTGGCGGTGCGGTAGTTATGAACGCAGGAGCCTACGGCGGAGAGATAAAGGATGTCCTAATCGATGCCACAGTGCTCACGGCAGATGGAGAGCTAAAGACTGTGACAAGGGATGAGCTTGACTTATCCTACAGGCACAGCATAGTCCCGGAAAAGGGCTATATAGTGCTGTCAGCCAGATTCAGGCTCACACCAAAGCCACAGGATGAGATAAAGGCATATATGGCAGAGCTTCGTGCAAAGAGAGTGGAGAAGCAGCCGCTTGAGTACCCAAGTGCAGGCAGCACCTTTAAGAGACCTGAGGGGTATTTTGCAGGAAAGCTTATCATGGATGCAGGCCTTCGAGGCTACAGCGTGGGAGATGCACAGGTGTCGGGGAAGCACTGCGGTTTTGTAGTCAATAAGGGCGAAGCCACCGCAGCAGATGTCCTGACACTCATAAAAGATGTGCAGGAAACAGTTTTAAAGCAGTTTGGAGTAAAACTTGAACCGGAAGTTAAGATGATTGGAGAATTCTAGTGAAATTTGTAATAGTGACGGGCATGTCAGGTGCCGGAAAAAGCACAGCAATGAAAATGATGGAGGATATGGGATATTTCTGTATAGACAATCTGCCTATACAGCTATTAGATAAGCTCATAGACTTTTCAAACACCTTCCACAGCGATGTGTCCAAGGTGGCAGTCGGCATAGATGTGCGAAACGGCGCAGGAATTGATGAGATTCCACAGACACTCGAGCAGCTAAGACAGAAAAATTTTCCGTATGAGATACTTTTCCTCGATGCTGAGGATGAGGTGCTCGTAAAGCGATACAAGGAGACGAGGCGTAACCACCCTCTCGCAGGCAGTGAGCGCATCAATAAGGGCATCGTGCTTGAGAGAGAAAAGCTGCAGTATTTAAAGGACAATGCTGACTATATCATAGACACAAGCCAGCTTCTCACAAGGGAGCTTAAAATAGAGCTTGAAAAGATATTCGTGCAGAATGAGGATTACAAGAATCTCTTTATCACGATACTGTCCTTCGGCTTCAAGTATGGCATACCGTCGGACTCGGATATAGTCATGGATGTGAGGTTTCTGCCAAATCCCTACTATGTGGACGGACTGCGCGCAAAAACCGGCAACGATAAGGAAATACAGGACTATGTCATGCAGTTTCCGGAGGCGAATGAGTTTATCGACAAGCTTGATGATATGATAAAGTTTCTCATTCCCAACTATATCTCTGAGGGCAAGAACCAGCTTGTTATATCCATAGGCTGCACCGGAGGCAAGCACCGCTCGGTAACGCTTGCAAACGAGCTGTACAAGAGGCTTAGCGGCTGCAATGATTATGGACTTAAGATAGAGCATCGCGACATAGGAAAGGATGCATTGAGAGGTAAATAACATGTCATTTTCCAGTGATGTAAAGGAAGAGCTGGCAAAGCAGATATCAAAAAGCAGGCACTGTCAGCTAGCTGAGCTTGCAGGCATCATAGAGCTCTCGGGCCGTATCAATGAAAAAACAAACAGCCTTGAGCTAGACACCGAAAACCTGCTGCTTTTAAATAAATATGCAACACTTATGAAGCGTGCCTTTGGCACAGATACCACAAAGGCGCTGGATGAGCAGGAAACAAGTAAGATACTTGCAGCGCTTAAAATCACGGCACAGCCTGTCAACAGACAGACCACAGACGGACTGCTTCTGATGCAGACCTGCTGCAAGAGAGCCTTTATCAGAGGAGCTTTTATGGCGGCAGGCTCGATAAGTGATCCCAACAAAGCATACCATTTTGAGATAGTGTGCCATACACAGGAGCAGGCAAAGCAGCTTCAGGAGCTCTTGTGCGGCTTTGATACGGATGCCAAGATAGTGGAGCGCAAGGGTCACTATGTAGTGTACATAAAGGAGGGCGCCCACATCGTGGACAGTCTCAACATCATGGAGGCGTATGTGTCACTCATGAAGCTGGAAAATGTGCGCATATTAAAGGAAATGCGAAACAGTGTAAACCGTAAAGTAAACTGCGAGACCGCAAACATCAGCAAGACTGTGAATGCGGCTGTAAAGCAGATAGAGGATATCAGACTGATACAGAAAATGAGAGGGCTCGATGATTTGCCGGCGCAGCTTCGTGAGATGGCGCTGCTTCGGCTCGAATATCCGGATGCACCGCTAAAGGAGCTCGGAGGATATCTGGACCCGCCAATGGGCAAATCGGGAGTCAACCACAGGCTTAGAAAATTATCGGCGATCGCGGAGGAACTGAGATAGATGAAGAAAAAGCTTTTATTTGTATTTAATCCCAAATCAGGCAAGGGGCTCATAAAGGAGCATCTGGTAAATATCGTGGACATCATGACAAAGGCCGGATACAAAATCACCATTTATCCTACACAGTGTCAGGGAGATGCCATAAAAAAGGTCAGGAAAAAGGCTAAAAAGTATGACCTTGTAGTGTGCAGCGGAGGAGACGGCACACTCGATGAGGTAGTGACCGGCATGGAGCAAAGCGAGGTAAATGTGCCGATAGGATACATCCCTGCGGGCAGCACCAATGACTTTGCAAACTCTCTCGGCATACCCAAAAATATGGAGGAGGCCGCAAGAGTTGCCGTAAACGGCACTCCGTTCCCGTGTGATGTGGGAGGCTTCAACGGAGATACCTTCGTATATGTCGCAGCCTTTGGACTTTTTACAGAGGTATCCTACCAGACCTCGCAGCAGATGAAGAATATACTGGGACACGCCGCATATATTTTGGAAGGCGCAAAGCACCTGATGGATATCACCTCGTACAGGATGAAGGTGAGCCATGACGGTGAGACAATAGAGGATGAGTTTATATTTGGCATGGTGACAAATTCCCTTTCGGTAGGAGGCTTCAAGGGCATATCCGGTCCGGACGTGCTGCTTGACGACGGCCTTTTCGAGGTGACACTCATCAAGAATCCAAAGAACCCGATCGAGCTCAACAAGATACTTGCGGGGCTTACAAACCGTGAAAATGACAATGAGCTCATCTACTCCTTCAAGACCAGTGAGATGCATGTGGAGAGCGATGAGGAGGTACCGTGGACTCTCGACGGAGAATATGGCGGCAGCCACACGGATCTGACCATCACAAATCTGAACAAACAGATTACCATTATGTGCTGACAAACACAAAATCGGACATAAAATAGTAATAGTACACAATTTTTTGTCTGATTGTGTTAAAAATTTAACTTTATTTTTATAAGGTTATGTAATATAATAACATTAGCTTTTAATTAACAGGAGGAAAAAATATGTTAGTATCTGCAACAGAAATGCTTAAGAAAGCAAAAGAAGGACATTACGCAGTAGGTCAGTTCAACATCAACAACCTTGAGTGGACAAAATCAGTACTTTTAACAGCAGAGGAGCTTAAGAGCCCTGTAATCCTTGGTGTATCTGAGGGTGCCGGAAAGTACATGACAGGCTTCGGTACAGTAGCAGCAATGGTTAAGGCTATGCATGACGAGCTCGGTATCACAGTACCTGTAGCACTTCACCTTGATCACGGCACATACGAAGGATGCTACAAGTGCATCAAGGCCGGCTTCACATCAATCATGTTCGACGGATCTCATTATCCAATCGATGAGAACGTTGCAAAGACAAAAGAGTTAGTAGCAGTTGCTCATGCAATGGGCATGTCTATCGAGGCTGAAGTTGGTTCAATCGGTGGCGAGGAAGACGGAGTTGTTGGAATGGGCGAGTGCGCAGATCCAGACGAGTGCAAGAGAGTTGCTGATCTTGGTGTAGATATGCTTGCAGCAGGAATCGGAAACATCCACGGAAAATATCCAGCAAACTGGCAGGGACTCAGCTTTGAGACTCTTGATGCTATCCAGCAGAAGACAGGTGTTATGCCATTAGTACTTCACGGTGGTACAGGAATCCCGGCTGATATGATCAAGAAAGCAATCGACCTTGGAGTATCTAAGATCAACGTTAACACAGAGTGCCAGCTTTCATTCGCAGATGCAACACGTAAATACATCGAGGCCGGAAAGGATCTTGAGGGCAAGGGATTTGACCCTCGTAAGCTTCTTGCTCCAGGTGCTGAGGCTATCAAGGCAACAGTTAAGGAGAAGATGGAGCTTTTCGGATCAGTTGGAAAGGCTGAATAATATTGCCATAATTTAGTGTGTGGTGGTGCGACAAGCTCGCGGATATGCTCCCGGCTCGTCTCATAATTCCGCACACAAGTGGCTGTAAGAATTGTATATTTAGGTTGTGAAAGAGTGACACAACCGTCGGAACACGCCGTCCATGGCGTGTTTCCTCCTTGCCCCGGCATCCGTGCCGGGGCATTGTTGCGTTACAAATACAATTCTAACAGCCACTAGTGTGCTTCATAAATCGACGAGCCGGAAGTATATCCGCGAGTCTGCCTTTTTCCGTATTTAAGCATAAAAAATACCACATAATAAACATTATGTGGTAAATTTCAAATTCATCTCTATTATTCTACCACTTTACGGTTAAAAAACAAAGAATTTAGTCATATAAAATTCTTTTTTGTCAAATCATGACAAGAAAAATGTATCCATTTGATAATAATTATACAATTTAGCGGTGCTTTAGACACCTTATAAGGCTGATAAATCCTCGATTCTTTACCACATAATGTTTATTATGTGGTACCCGCAGGAAGGTCATGATGCCATGAAATTAGAACTCTTTGAGCACAATCAAAAGGCATATGAAGCAGCCATTTCTATGATGGCTGAGACCGGAAAGGCAGCTATTATACATCCTACCGGAACAGGCAAGTCGCTCATAGCGTTTAAGCTGGCGGTGGAGCATCCGCAGGCGAGTGTGTACTGGCTGGCGCCAAGCAGCTATATATATCATACGCAGCTTGAGAATCTGCAGAAGCTTATGAAGCCTGATTCATCAGACAAACAAATACAATCCCCGGACAATATCACATTTATCTCATACAGCAAGCTCATGCACAATGAGGAGCTGATAGAGAAAATACAGCCGGACTACATCGTACTCGATGAGTTTCACAGATGTGGCGCGGCAGAATGGGGAAAGAGCGTCAAAAAGCTGTTGGATGCTCATAAAACAGCAAAAATACTGGGACTGTCAGCCACCAACATACGCTATCTCGATAATCAGAGAGATATGGCAGAGGAAATATTCGACGGCTGCGTAGCATCAGAGATGACACTGGGCGAAGCAATGGCGAAGGGTATACTCTCCACACCAAAGTACGTCATGGCGATGTACTCCTATGGCGATGAGCTAAAGAAGCTCAAACAGCGCATACAGGCAATGGAGAGCCGAAGCAGCGTCAGACAGAACATGGAGCTGCTCGAACAACTGCGCCGTGCACTGGAAAAAGCGGACGGACCTGACAAAATCTTTGAAAAGCATATGCGCATGGAAGGAAAAATGCATGGCAAGTACATCGTATTCTGCTCCAGCCGTGAGCATATGGATGAGATGACAGAGCATATGCACGAGTGGTTTGACAATGTGGACAGGAGTCCACACAGATATGTGGCGTACTACAGCAACCCGGAGACCTCAAAGGCATTTGCAGAATTTAAAGCAGATAAGAGTGAACATCTAAAGCTCTTGTACTGTATAGATATGTTGAACGAGGGCGTACATGTGGATGATGTGGACGGAGTCATACTGCTTCGACCGACGGTATCACCGATCATCTATATGCAGCAGATAGGCAGATGCCTCTCGGCAGGCACAAATAAGACACCAATCATATTTGATCTGGTGGACAACTTCGAGAGCCTCTACAGCATCGATTGTCTGACAGAAGAGATAGACCAGGCATTCTCGCTCATGCCATGTACACAGGTGGAGAGAGAAAAGTTCAAGGACAGATTCCGAATATACGACGAAGTGAAGGAATGCCGTCAGCTATTCGGACAGTTGCAGAGCAGTCTGTCATCAACCTGGGACAACTACTATCTGGCAGCCTGTGCATACCACAGAGACAATGGCAACCTCAAGGTGCCGAAGGACTATGTGACAGACGATGGTCTGACACTGGGAAGCTGGATACAGACACAGCGCAAGGTGTACTCAGGCAAGATAGCCGGAGGACTCACCGCAGACAAGATAGAAAAGCTGAACCTGATAGGCATGATATGGAATGTCAGGAAAAACAGCTTTGATACAGCCTATGAAGAGCTGGAAAAATATCATGAGCAGCATGGAAATCTGGATATCAAGTCAAGATATGTCACAGAAAGCGGATATCCGTTGGGCAAATGGATCAATAACATCCGTGTGTCAGCCAAGAAAAAGGGCAGGGAAGCAGTACTCAACAAAGAACAGCTCAAAAAGCTCGAAGCTCTTGGCATGATCTGGGACAAAAACAGCGAGATATGGGATGTCTATATCAGTGCTGCAAAGAAATATTATGAAGAAACAGGTGATTTGCACATACCGGTAAGGTATGTCACCGAGGACGGTGTGGCACTCGGCAACTGGCTTTCATCCATCAAGAATGGAAAGAGTGGCAGGAAAATGAGAGTGGAAACACTGACCGATGAGCAGAAAGCACAGCTCAAAAAGCTGGGCATCAATCTGGAAAACACCAACAATACGGTGTGGAACAGCAAGTATGAGCTGGCAAAGGAATACTACACCGAGCACGGCAATCTCAACATCCCGGTGGCATATTGTGTGGATGGAGTGAAGCTGGGCAGATGGATATCAAATATACGAAGTAAAAGAAAAAATCCAAAGTCATCAGGGATGATGCTGGACGAGAGCAGAATAGCAATGCTCGACAGTATAGGGATGGATTGGAAGTAAGGGAGAAAGATGAAAAAAGAAGGAAAATACTATTACAGATATATGTGTGCAGTAATTTTTGCAGCAGTTGTGACATTGATATATGGCATAGTGTGGTACAACTTCGCAAAAGAAAATAATGTGACAGGACATTTGCTTGGAACAGCAAATCTTGCAATGTCTATAGGAATATATTTGATCCTGTATTTACTGATGGGCAGATACTTGAGAGCATTCAAGATAGGCGTAGACAGAAAAACAAATCTGATAATGTCACAGGTTATGACAACATTCACTGTAGCCGTATTTCAGATATTTGTATCAATGGCCGTGACCGGACAATTCAGATTTTTTGGAGAATTGTTGATTATGTATGTCGCGATGGCTGCAGTTCAATCGGTTTTGCTGGCAATTCTGGTGATAGTCTTGGTGGACATATATAGAAAGCACTTCCCAGCATTGGAAGTGTTGGAAATATTTGGTGAATATCAAAATGGTCTGTGCGATAAGGTTAGCTCGCGTAGTGATAAGTATCATGTGGCAAAATTGATACATTACTCTGAAGGTCTTGAAAAGATTTTTAAAGAATTTGATAACTTTGATGCAATACTAATAAACGATATCCCAAGTGATGATAGAAATGAGATATTAAAAAAATGTTATGAACAGAATAAACGAGTGTATTTTACACCAAAAATTTCAGACATTATAGCGAGAAGTTCAGAAGAATTGAATTTGTTTGATACACCACTTTGCCTGTGCAAAAATATTGGATTATCAAAGGCGCAGTTATTCTGGAAAAGATTTTTTGATGTTTTTTTATCCGGAATAGCAATAGTAATACTGAGTCCGGTATTACTGATTGTATCAATAGCTATCCATGCAGAAGATGGAGGACCGGTATTTTTTAAGCAGGAAAGGGTAACATTGAATGGAAAGAGATTTATGATACTCAAATTCCGTTCAATGATAGTAGATGCAGAAAAGGATGGTCGTCCACATCCGGCAGGAGAGAAGGATGACAGAATTACAAAAGTTGGAAATATCATTAGAGCAACAAGAATTGATGAGCTTCCACAGCTACTAAACATTTTTAAAGGTGATATGTCCATAGTCGGCCCACGTCCTGAGAGATGGGAGCATGACGAAATGTATGCAGAGGATATCCCAGAGTGGCCACTACGTCTTAAGGTAAAAGGTGGCTTGACCGGATATGCTCAGGTATATGGAAAGTATAATACAACAGCATTGGATAAATTGAAGCTAGATTTGTTTTACATAACTAACTATTCGCTGGTACTGGATATACAGATATTATTTGAAACTGTAAAGATAATCTTTCAGAAGGAAAGCACAGAGGGCTTTAGTGAAGAAAGAGGAAAAGAGATGCATGATGGTGTTGTAGCTAATTCCATGATCAATGCAGAGAGGTGTGAAGGAAAATGATTACAGCGTCGATTGTTTTGTACAACACTGATATAAGGTTACTAAAAAGAGTCATTGAAAGCTACAGTCCGGAAACTGAAAGAAGATTGTATTTAATTGATAATTCAAGCAATAAATGTACCTCGATATATGATGATAATGAATATATTGATTATATATATGTCGGAAAAAACATAGGATATGGTTCTGGACACAATATAGGAATACAAAAAGCAATTAAAGAAAAATCTAAGTATCATGTTGTTTTAAATCCAGATTTGGTATTTGAGAGTAGCGTGATAGACGAATTAGAAAAATATGCAGATTTAAATGAAGATGTGGTTTATATGTTACCTAAAGTGACATATCCTAATGGAGAACTTCAGTACTTATGCAAGCTCTTACCGACTCCATTTGATTTGATATTTAGAAGATTTCTTCCGAATAAAGGAATTTTTAAAAAGATGAATGACAGATACATATTAAAAGATAGTGGATACGATAAAATTATGAATCCTCCATGTCTGTCAGGTTGTTTTATGTTTATGAGAACAAAAACCTTGGAAGAAAATGAACTGTACTTTGATGAGAGATTCTTTATGTATTGCGAAGATTTTGATTTGATGCGCAGATTGCATAGAGTAGGAAAAACTGTTTTTTATCCTTATGCGACAATAATTCATGATCATGCTAGAGCATCGTATAAGAATAAAAAACTTTTGATGGAACACATCAAATCTGCTTGTAAATATTTTAATAAGTATGGATGGATTTTTGATAAGGAACGTAAGAATGAAAATAATATAACGGTAAACTTATATTAATTAGTTTAAAAAAGTATATTGGAGATGTATATGAAAAAAAAAGTTTCTATTATAATACCAGTTTATAATGCAGAAAAATATATATTTGAAACCATAAGATCAGTATGCCAACAAACTTATGAAAATATTGAGATTATAATTGTAAATGATGGTTCTACGGATAATAGTTTAAATATTGTGAAGTCATTTGAATTTAATCGAGATAATAAAATTATAACTATTGATAATTCAGGGGTATCAGTTGCTAGAAATATTGGAATAGAGAATTCAGATGGGGAATATATTTCATTTGTTGATAGTGACGATATCATTGAAGATTGTATGATTGAAGAATTGGTAGAAGCTTTGGAAAGTGGAAATTATGGAATGTCAATATGTGGTATTAAAATGTGCTATTTAAATAATAAAAAAGTGAAAACTATTGACATGATTCCCCATATTAATAGTGTAAATAATCAAGAAGAATTTGAAAAAAGTTTTCACATTTTATATGAGTCAAAATCGTATTTATCGCCGTGCGCGAAAATGTTTAGGAGAAGTATAATTGAACAAAGTGGTGTAAAGTTTAAAGAAAATGTAAATATTGGGGAGGATATGTTATTTAATTATGATTATTTAAAAAATAATATTACGAGTGTTGTTATTGATAAAGCTTTATATAATTATAAGATTAATAAGGATGAATCATTGACTAAAAATTATACTAGAAAAAGAATCAATAATAATTTATTTTTATGGAAGGCATCACTTGATTTTCTAAAAGAATTAAATGTTAGTGATGATTTAGCTTATACCTCAATTATGAAATATTATTATGTGAGTTCCATTTTGGTTGTGCAGGGTTATTTAAATGATTTGAAAGATTGTAGGACGATAATAAATGATATTAAAGAGGATATTAATAAAAACGATATTTTTCAAATATCATGTAAGGGAAACTTTGAATGTATCGTTTATAATTGGGCTTTTAAAAGCAAATCTTTTTTATTGGTGTGGATTATCGCATGGTTAAGGATGATTATAAAAAAAATTTTTAGATAAGGTGAAAAAATGATAGTACAATTAAAAGCACATAAGATGAAGATTTCAAAACCGAAAGTATGGTTAGGCATTTATTTATTTATATTAGTTTTTCAACCACCAATCATTCCAAAAATAAATGTTTATCATTTGCTTACTATTTTTTCATTATTTTGTTTAATAGTCGAATATAAATCCTTATTTAAAAATTTTTATAGACAATCTAATGTGAAAAAACTTTTAAAAGGCATGGGTTTATATTTTATTTATGTGTTAATTAAGGAAATCATTTCGTTAGTATTTTGTCCTGTTGCAGATGATGCATATTTATATGTAACATATAAACTTATTTGCTGTTTTATTGAAATTCCTATTTGCTGTTGCTATATATATGCTTATTGTAAGAAATCAAATATTACTTTTGATGAGGTGTTGTATTTACTAATTGATATAGGGATAGTGCAATTATTTATAGGAATAATTATGATGTTTTCACCAAGTATAAAGTTATTCTTAGTAAATTTAATGCAATTAAATAATAATAGTGATATAGATACAATTAGTTCATGGGAATATAACAGGAGATATTTTGCTTTTTCTGGATGTATGTTGGATATGTTTGGATGGGGATTTGGTATAATTGCAGGGTTACCATTCTATATAAAAAATGTAAAACCTAAATATTTAGTAATTTCTCCATTTTTGCTTATTATAGGTGTTATGAATTCAACTACTACAATAATAATGTATATGGTAATGCTATTTGGTGCATTTATAAAAAAATTAATTATTGAACATAGAGTTAGAAAAAAGTTGATTATATTAGTGGGAGTTATTCCTTTAATTTTTGTTATCGGTTTTGTTGTAATGCAAACATATGCTTCGGGTTCATTTGACTGGTTTATGAATGAAATGATGTCATTAGTTGGTAAAAGCAATAGCAATAAAAGTAGTTTAGATAATGTTGTTGATAAAAATGTATGGTATTTTCCTAATAATTTTATAGATAAGTTATTTGGTACAGGGCATTATGTTTATTTGGTGAACGGATATAAGCATAGTGATATAGGATTTGTTAATTTAATTTGGATATCAGGAATAATTGGCATTTTAATTTTGGTAATTACACTTATTAGGACTGTAAAAGAATGTTGCATACAAAAAAAAGAATATGTTTTCTTGTTTTTTGTAATTTTTGTAATTTTTTGGATATTTGAAATTAAAGGCTTAGGTCTTGGAATTAATCCTGGAATGGCATGTACTATGATAATTCTTATGTTATCTTCAATATGATATTAAACTTATAATATATTAAAAAACCAATATTTTGAAAGGATTAATAATATGACAGATGATAAGATTATGGTTTCAATTTGTTGTACAACATACAATCACGAAAAATATATAGCTAAAACTATAGAAGGATTTATTTCGCAACAAACGAATTTTAAATATGAAATAATTATTCATGATGATGCATCAATGGATAGAACACAAGAAATAATTAAAGAGTATGAAAAAAAATATCCGGATATAATTCATACAGTTTTTCAAAAAGAGAATCAGTATTCAAAAGGTAAAAATATAATATCAGAGTTTATTGCTCAAAAAACTAAAGGAAAATATATAGCATTATGTGAAGGAGATGATTATTGGACAGATTCATTAAAATTAGAGAAACAGGTGAAGAGTTTAGAAAGCAATGAAGATTGTTTTTTTTGTGTTCATCGGGTAGCAGAAGTTGATGAAAGGGGAATTAATACTGGAGTTTCATATCCTAATAAAAATTATGAATCAATGAAATTTGCATCAGATAAATTTTTGGAGATGTCGATGACATATTCGTTTCAAACAAGTTCATATATGTTTAATGGTGAAAAGTGGAGAGAATATAATAGGAATGTTCCATTATTTAGAAAGAAGTGTCCAGTAGGAGATGAGGCACATATTTTATTCTTCGCAAATTTAGGACCTATATATTATATAAAAGATCAGATGTCTTGTTATCGTCGTGGTGTAAAATCAAGTTGGTCACAGATACAAAATACGGGTAATATAATCAAAAAAAAGTGTAATAATGTGAAATTGATGTCAGAAACTTTGATGCTTTTTGATAAGTTTTCGGACTTTAGATTTCATGAAATATGTTGTAAACGAAGAGCATATTATTTAAAAACGGCATGGTTATTGGAAGGAAATACAAGAAACTTTGTAAAAAAAGAAAATAAGGAATTATTTAATAGTTTTTCATTAATACATAAAATAATAATATTTATTTCTATGTTATTTCCTCATTTATCAAAAAGTATATACTCAAAAAAGATATTGAACGCAAATAAAAATAAAGGTTATTAATTTTTATGTTGTATTTTTAATTTCAAAATATATCTATGAATGAGAATATTAAAATAACAAAATAGATAATAAAACTATATTATTGATAGAGAATAGAGATGCAAACAGAAAATAATAATGTAATAAAAAACTTCATTTGGCGCTTCGCCGAACGTTGCGGAGCGCAACTTGTTACTTTTATAGTTTCTATAGTCCTTGCAAGAATCCTTGTACCGGAAGACTATGGCACTATAGCATTGGTGACAGTATTTACAACAATTTTACAGGTATTCGTAGACAGCGGTCTGGGAACAGCTTTGATTCAGAAAAAGGATGCGGATGATATTGATTTCTCATCAGTATTTTTCTTCAATTTTGCTGTGTGTTTGATACTGTATTTAGGTATGTTTATAGTTGCTCCGTTTATAGCAGAGTTCTATAATGATGCATCACTTACACCTGTTGTTAGGGTAATAAGTCTGACTATTGTGATATCTGGGGTGAAGGGAATTCAGCAGGCATATGTTTCAAGGCATATGCTGTTTAAGAGATTTTTCTTTTCGACAATAGGTGGAACAATTTTTTCAGCCTTTCTTGGAATTGCACTTGCCTATGCTGGTTTTGGGGTATGGGCTCTTGTGGCTCAGCAGTTGTCTAATACAGCGATTGACACGCTGATTTTGTGGTTGACTGTAAAGTGGCGTCCAAAGCGGATGTTTTCGTGGACAAGACTTAAAGGATTACTGAAATTTGGATGGAAGCTTCTTGTATCAGCTTTGCTTGATACCTGCTACAACAATCTTAGAAATCTGATTATTGGAAAGATGTATTCTTCGTCTGATTTGGCATTTTATAATCAAGGTGATAAGTTTCCAAAGGTTATAGTGACGAATATTAATACATCTATAGATAGTGTTTTGCTTCCTACAATGTCCAGTGCACAGGATGACAGAGAACGTGTGAAGAATATGACACGCCGAGCAATAAAGACAAGTACATATGTTATGGCACCATTGATGATGGGGATGGCGTTTTGTGCAGAACCGATAGTTCATCTCGTCTTGACGGACAAATGGTTGCCTTGTGTTCCATATCTGAGAATTTTCTGTATCACATATATGTTTTGGCCAGTTCATACAGCAAATCTGAATGCGATTAATGCAATGGGCCGAAGCGATTGGTTTCTGCGATTAGAAGTTATTAAGAAAGCCGTGGGAATGACGCTTCTTCTTTCGACTATGTGGTTTGGAGTGATGGCTATGGCTTGTAGCTTGCTTGTCAGCAATGTCCTTAGCCAGATTATTAATTCATGGCCGAATCGCAAGCTTTTGAATTATAGTTATCTGGATCAGGTTAAAGATTTTGCACCAGGTATTTTGCTGGCAGTTTTTATGGGAGTATGTGTATATTTTATAGGATATATTCCATTGCCAACAATTTTTACTTTGTTAATTCAGATTATTGCAGGTGCAGCTATTTATATTGTACTTTCTGCAATTTTAAAGTTAGAAGAATTTGAATATTTAACTGGAATGATAAAGTCATTCCTTAAAAGATAAGGAGATTTGGAAAGATGGCAAACAGTATTCTTGTTACACGCTCATCAATGCCGGAATTTGATGAGTATATGGATGAAATTAAACCAATGTGGCAGAGCCATTGGCTCACCAATATGGGACCGGAGCATAAGTCATTGCAGCAGCAGTTGGTCGAGTATATGGGAGTGGAAAATATTGACCTTTTTACAAATGGTCATATGTCTCTTGAATTAACACTGCAGGCAATGAATTTGCAGGGAGAGGTTATTACAACTCCGTTTACTTTTGCATCAACAACCCATGCAATTGTTAGAAATGGTCTTACACCGGTATTCTGTGACATAGATCCTGTAACGATGACACTTGATACCGAAAAGCTTGAGAGATTAATTACAGATAGAACATGTGCTATCATGCCGGTTCACGTATATGGTAATGTCTGCAATATTGAGGAAATCGAAAGGATTGCTCACAAGTATGAGCTTAAGGTAATCTATGATGCTGCTCATACATTTGGTGAGACATATAAAGGAAAGGGAATTGGTTCATTTGGAGATGCTTCTTGCTTTTCTTTCCATGCCACAAAAGTATTTAATTCAATAGAAGGTGGAGCTGTATGCTTTAAGGACAAGCATCTTGGAGAAGTTTTGTATGACCTCAAAAATTTTGGAATCCATGGACCTGAGGAGGTAGACGCAGTTGGTGCCAATGCTAAGATGAATGAGTTCTGTGCAGCTATGGGAATCTGTAATCTGCGTCATGTGGATGATGAGATTGCAAAGAGAAAGAAAGTGGCAGAGAGGTACAGAATGCATCTTGAAGGAGTCGAGGGAATCCAGCTAAATGTCATTCAGAAGGATGTAAAGAGCAACTATGCATATTTCCCGGTGATTTTTGAAGAAAAAATATTTGGTGCAAGCAGAGCAGAGGTATTTGACAAGCTTGCTGAGAACGGTATAGGCGCAAGAAAGTATTTTTATCCGCTTACAAATACGTTTGCAGCTTTCCATGGCAAGTATGATGTTCTTGAAACACCGATTGCGTTACATATCAGCAGGAGAATTCTTACATTACCAATGTATGCTGATCTTAGTATGGAAGATGTGGATAGAATTTGCGAGATAATACTTAGCTGTAAGTATTAGTTGTGAAAATGATAAGGAGAAATAGGATGAATGTTATGTTAACTTCAGTAGGACGTAGAGCCTATATGGTTAAATACTTTAAAGAAGTTCTAGGCAATGGTGGAAAGGTATTTGTGTGCAATTCAGATAATAAATCAATTGCTTTCAAATATGCAGATGAAAAAGTAATATCACCTTTGATTTATGATGAACACTATATTCCTTTTTTACTGGATTATTGCAAGAAAAATAAAATAGATATTTTGATTTCATTGTTTGATATTGATTTGCTAATGCTTGCAAAAAATAAACAGAAATTTGCAGAAATTGGAACAACAGTAGTTGTTTCTGATGAAAATATAGTTAGTATATGTAATGACAAATGGAAGACATATGAGTTTTTGAGGGATAATGGGTTTAATGCACCAAAATCCTATTTAGATATTAATTCTGTAATGAAACAAATCAATGAGGGCAAATTAAAGTATCCGATTGTTGTAAAACCGAGATATGGATGTGGTTCAATTTCAGTAGCGATTGCTTATGATGAGGAAGATTTGAGATATTTAACAAAGAAGGCAAACGAAGATATTGATAATTCATATTTGAAATATGAATCATCCGTTACAAATGATAAAGTAATTTATCAGGAATGTTTAGATGGGCAGGAGTACGGTGCAGATATTATCAATGACTTATCAGGAAAAACGCAGAATGTCATAATTCGTAAAAAGATTGCTATGAGATCAGGGGAAACAGATATAGCTGAGCTTGTTGATGAACTAGAGATTAAGAGTATTTTAAATAGATTGGGGAAGATTACCAAGCATATTGGAGATATGGATGTAGATGTATTTTCAGTAAATGGAGTGCCATATATACTAGAAATGAATGCAAGATTTGGTGGTGGTTATCCGTTTTCACATATGGGAGGCTGTAACTTACCAGCAGCTATTGTGAAATGGGTGCAGAAAGAAAAAGTTGATAAATCGTTAATTTCAGCAAAAACCGGAATTACAGGATTTAAAGAAATTTATATCACGGAGATTTAGTAAATATGAATGATACACCTATTATGAGAATAATTGATAGTGATAACGAGATGTATGTCAAAAGGGATGATTTGTTACCATTTTCATTTGGAGGAAACAAAGTTAGAATTGCCAATATATTTATTGATGATATGAAAAATCGACATAAAAATTGTATGGTTGGTTATGGGAATTCCCGTTCTAACTTGAGCCGTGCTTTATCCAATATTTGCTATCAGCAGGATATTCCGTGTCATATTATTTCACCAGCAGATGATGATGGAGTAAGAGTTGATACATTTAATAGTAGAATTGTGAAGAGTTGTGGAGCAATATTTCATTATTGTGATAAAGATAAAGTAAGAGAAACTATAGAAAATGTATTAAGAGATTTGAAAACACAAGGGTATGATCCTTATTATATTTATGGTGATACAACTGGAACAGGAAATGAGCAGACTCCATTAAAAGCATATGCTCAAGTATATGAAGATATAAGGGGCAAATTTGATTATATTTTTCTTGCTACTGGGACGGGGATGACACAGGGCGGACTTCTTGCTGGACAAGCTTTATATGGTGGGAAAGAAAAAATAATTGGAATTTCGGTAGCTAGAGATTCAGAAAAAGAGGTTGAGATTATTAGAAAATCTCTAAAATCATATAGCGAAAAAGTAGAATCTATTAAAATACCATCAATTACTGTTTTAGATGATTATATATGTGGTGGATATGGTAAGTGTAATAATGGTATTGAAGATACTATTAATTTTCAAATGAAGGTTAATGGATTACCATTAGATCCAACTTATACAGGAAAGGCATTTTATGGAATGTCTGAATATTTGAAAAAAAATAATATTAAAGGAAAAAAAATATTATTTATACATACTGGAGGAACTCCGCTTTATTTTGATTATCTTTTAAAATTGCATTTAAAATCACCTAGAAATAGTGATTCTGTATACGATGCTGTAAGTAGATTAGAAGGAGAGTTGACTCCTTCATTGAGTTGTAGAAACATAAATTTAAGACAATATTCGAATAAGCTATTTGATAATGGAAGAGTTTGGATTCATTACGATATTGAAAAACCAATATCAATAATTGCTGGCTATTTTAATGATAATAACACTAAAATTGCTTACCTTTCTATGCTTGCTGTTGAGGATGAATATAGGGGGAAGCATTTAGCATCTGAATTGATGTCGGAGTTTGAAGATTATGCAAATAAAACAGGCATGCAAAGTGTAAAACTTGAAGTTAGAAAAAACAATGATGTGGCTTTATCCTTTTACAAAAAACATAAGTATAAAATCATTGGTGAGGCTTCTGAAAGCTCTTACTATATGATTAAAGATATATAAATAAAAGGTACATATCAATCTTTCAAAATGAAAAGGAGAAGAAAAAATGGCAAAGAAGAAAATTATGGTATGGATGTTGGCAACGTTTATGTGTTTTCAAGTTCCTGTTTGCGAACCAGTGTTTGCATCAGAGATAATTGAAGCGGAGAGTATAGGTACGAGTAATAGTTCTTTGATAATTACAAGTCAGCCAGTTGATTATACCGGATCAGTAGGTGGAACTGCTACAATGAAAGTGACAGCAAACGGAAGCGGACTGAAATACCAGTGGTATGTGAGCAAGGACAGTGGAAAGACCTGGAACAGTTTGGGAAACGACTTTGCAAGAGCGAGTGTATCATTTGAAGCAACTGAGGCAAGAAACGGTTACAGCTACAGATGCGTGGTAACAGATGTGAACGGAAAGAGTGTGACAAGCGGCAGTGCCAAGTTAAAAATAATAAGAAATGAAGATTGGGAACTTCCAATTATGTAATGGCATATTAGGGTAATAGATAAAAGGATGATGTACAAATGGGAAAATACTTCGGTACAGACGGCTTCCGCGGAGAAGCCAACGTAAACTTAACAGCAGAACATGCCTACAAAATCGGTAGGTTTTTAGGTTGGTATTATGGTGAGATCAAGAAGCAGAAGCAGCTTGATGAGCCTGCCAAAATCGTGATAGGAAAGGACACCAGGCGCTCCAGCTATATGTTTGAGTATTCATTGGTTTCAGGTCTGACAGCTTCGGGAGCAGATGCGTATCTTTTGCATGTTACCACCACACCTTCTGTGGCTTATGTTGCCAGAACAGATGATTTTGACTGCGGTATCATGATTTCTGCGAGCCACAATCCGTATTATGACAACGGCATCAAGCTCATCAACTGCAATGGTGAGAAGATGGATGAGGAGACGATTCTTCTTGTTGAGGATTATCTGGATGGAAAGCTTCGTCTTTTCGGACAGGAGTGGGAGGATATTCCTTTTGCTCACAAGGATGCCATTGGTTGCACTGTTGATTATGTGGCAGGCCGTAACCGCTATATGGGTTATCTTATTTCACTTGGAGTGTATTCCTTTAAGGGTATGAAAGTCGGTCTTGATTGTGCCAACGGAAGCTCCTGGAATATGGCCAAGTCCATTTTTGAGGCGCTCGGTGCCAAGTGTTATGTGATCAATGCTCAGCCAAATGGTTTCAATATCAATAATGATGCCGGTTCTACTCATATTGAAGGATTGCAGAAGTTTGTGGTAGATAACGGCCTTGATGTTGGCTTTGCTTATGATGGTGATGCGGACCGCTGTCTTTGTGTGGACGAGCTGGGCAATGTCATCACAGGTGATCATATTCTTTACATATACGGACGATATATGAAGAATAGGGACAAGCTTCTTACCAATACTGTTGTGACCACAATTATGTCAAATTTCGGTCTGTACAAGGCTTTCGATGAGCTTGGAATAGGCTATGCCAAGACTGCTGTTGGAGACAAGTATGTGTACGAATATATGCAGCAGAACGGCTGCCGTATCGGTGGCGAGCAGTCCGGACACATCATTTTTTCAAAGTATGCATCCACAGGCGATGGTATTCTTACCAGTCTTAAGATGATGGAGGTCATGCTTGCCAGAAAGCAGAAGCTGAGTGAGCTCTGTGATGGACTCACAATCTATCCACAGGTGCTTGAAAACGTGCGCGTAGCAGACAAGGCAGTGGCTCTTGCAAATCCGGATGTACAGGCAGCGATTGAGCAGGTGACATCAGAGCTTGGTGACACCGGTCGTATTCTGGTGCGTGAGTCCGGTACAGAGCCTGTTATTCGCGTGATGGTTGAGGCTGAGAGGGAGGATATCTGTAGGAAGTATGTGGATATGGTGGTGCAGAAGCTGAAGTAGGGCTGAATAAATTAAATTGTATTTTGGGGGTAAATCCGCTATACTATTCATATGGTATAGCGGATTATTTTTTGGAGGCTTTTATGGCGAATACTTTGAATTTACCGGTTGGAATTGAAAATTTTGAGGAAATCCGACAACTGGGTTTCTATTATATTGACAAGACTAGGCTTATTGAGCAGCTCTTACAGGGTTGGGGAAAGGTGACTCTTTTTACGCGTCCACGCCGATTTGGAAAGACTCTCAATATGAGTATGCTAAAAAGCTTCTTTGAGATTGGCACGGATAAGTCTTTGTTTGATGGCTTATATATTTCAGGCAACAAAGAGCTTTGTGATGAGTATATGGGTAGGTATCCTGTCATTTTTTTATCGCTCAAGGGTGTGGATGGTTTAGATTTTACTACTGCAAGACGTATGCTGTGTTCTATTTTAAAAAATGAGCTTGACAGACATTATTATTTGAAGACCAGTGATGCATTGACTGATGAGGACAGAACGCTGTTTACAAAGATGCTTCAGGGCAGTTATGATAATATTGAGGACAGTATACGAATGCTTTCACAGCTTTTGTATAAGCACTATGCTCAGAAGGCAGTTATTCTTATAGATGAGTACGATGTTCCATTAGACAAGGCCTTCCAGAATGGGTATTACAAGGAGATGGTTTCTCTCATCAGAGGACTTTTCGGGCAGGCGCTTAAGACCAATGAGTTTTTACAGTTTGCCGTACTCACAGGCTGTCTTCGTATTTCAAAAGAGAGTATATTTACAGGGCTTAATAATTTCAAGGTCATGTCAATTACTGATTCAAGATTTGATGAGCAGTTTGGTTTTACTGATGGAGATGTAAGAAAGCTGCTGTCCGACTATGGGCTGGATTCGCATTTTGATGAGATAAAGGAGTGGTATGACGGATATCATTTCGGCAGGGCTGATGTTTACTGTCCGTGGGATGTAATAAATCATGTCGATCATCTGCGGGATGACAGCGATGCAAAGCCACAGACATATTGGATTAACAGCAGCGGAAACAGTTTGGTGAGACGCCTTATCAACAGGGCTGATTCGTCTACGAAGGACGAGATTGAGCGCCTGATTGCCGGTGAGGCAATTGAGAAAGTCATCCGATTGGACCTGACCTATGATGAGATTGAGAACAGTATTGACAATATTTGGAGTGTACTTTTTACAACAGGCTACCTCACAAAAATCGGTGAGGTGAAGCTGCCTGACAGTGAGAGCTATGCGTATAAGCTTGTCATTCCAAATAAGGAGGTACGAGAGGTCTTTGTCCTCCAGATTCAGGAATGGTTCAAGGCTGTTGTAGCTAATGAAAATGACACGATGAAGCTTTTATCCGGAGCTATCCTTGATAAAGATGAGCAGCAGATTGCAAGGCAGCTCAATATCGTGATGGGACGCATGATTAGCATACTGGACACCAAGGCACCTGATGATATGAAGGAGAATTTCTACCATGGGCTGCTTCTGGGGCTGTTGCGAGGCAGCAATCCGGACTGGCTCATCAAGTCTAATCGCGAGTCCGGTGATGGATTTAGTGATATTTTAATCAAGCCTGAGGATCCTGATGCAGGCATCATCATCGAGGTGAAGTATGCGAAGGAGATTAAGGGGCTTGACGCAGCGTGTGATGCTGCCATGGCACAGATTAAGGACAAGCGCTATGATGAGGCGCTGCGAGACGAGGACAGATGTGATATTTTAGCCTATGGCATTGCTTTTTGCAGGAAGCGGTGCAGGGTGGTGGGAGAGAAGCTATAAGCTTATCTCTTCTACACCACCATCCCCATACCATCCAGCAGCCTTCGGTGCTCATTGCCGGAGGTCTTGATATAAATACGTGTGGTTTCGATATTGCTGTGCCCCAGCACATCTGCAAGTTTGGCTATATCATTGGTCTGCTCATAGAAGCAGCGGGCGAACAGATGCCTTATATTGTGAGGGTAGACCTTTGTGGAATCTATGCCGGCGGAGACACAGAGCTTTTTCATGGAGTGCCATATGTTGCTGCGGTCGAGTGGCTTTCCGCCTGCTGTTTTGAATACACAGCCTGAGAGAATGTCCTTTCTTTTACAGTAATCAAGCAGTGCATATATCAGCTTTTGTGGATATAGTATCTGACGTATTTTTCCCTTATTGGATATGTAGGCCATTCCGGTGTGCAGTGATTCGACTGTCACATATTTGAGCTCACTTATTCGGATGCCTGTGCTTCCGAGTGTTTCTATTATCATGGCAAGCTGTGTGCGGTTCTGAGTGAGGGCTGTTTTTATCAGGGTGGTGTAGTCCTGCATGCTCAGCTCATTTTGTATGGATGTGAAGGCGCAGTGCTGGGTGCGGAGCATTTTTATATGCAGCAGGTGTTCGTCCATCGTCCTGCAGAAATTGTTGGCGGCGGCTATGTATGAGTTGATGCTTGATGTGGTATATAGGTTGGAGGATTGCAGGTGCTGTTTGTAGTTTATCAGAAGCTCCTGTGTGATGGGCTGACCGTTTGCAAAGTCGCGCAGCTTTTTTATATCGCGTATATATTTTTCTATTGTTAATGTCTTCTTTTCCTCATTTTGCAGTATTTTGCGGTATTCCTTCAGGCTGTTATCGGTTATTATGAGTTGTTCTTTTGTTGTCATGTGGTGTTCCCTTTCTATAATGTTTGGTATTTTTGCACATACTACTTTACAAAATATTTATATCTTGTAGTAAAAATTTATAAAACTTAACTTTTTTAACATAAACACTTGATTTTTGATGCTCAAAGGAGTATCTTAATTTCAGAAATAATGTTAAGCGAAATGAACGAGGGCGTTCCACCATAGATGGAGTGCCCTCTTTTTTAATGAACTAAGAAGTACAGCATATGTTCAGGCATTATTTGAAAATAACAATTCACTCAAGGGGATTGATGAACAGAAAGGATGTAAGATATGAGCGAACAGGAATATTTCAACGTAGCAGACATCTTTGGAGAGAACGTATTCAACGATGCAGTTATGCAGGAGCGTCTTCCAAAGAAGGTTTACAAGAAGCTCCATGAGGTTATGGACGAAGGAAAGGAGCTTGATCTCGAGACTGCTGATGTTATCGCACACGAGATGAAGGAATGGGCCATTGAGAAGGGGGCAACACACTATACACATTGGTTCCAGCCACTTACAGGCGTTACTGCTGAGAAGCATGATTCATTTATCACTTCTCCAATGCCAAACGGAAAAGTACTTATGAGCTTTTCAGGAAAAGAGTTAATAAAGGGTGAGCCGGATGCTTCATCTTTCCCATCAGGTGGTCTTCGTGCTACATTTGAGGCGAGAGGATATACAGCCTGGGATTGTACATCACCTGCATTTGTAAGACAGGATGCAGCAGGCGCAACACTTTGCATTCCAACAGCCTTCTGTTCATACACAGGCGAGGCTCTTGATCAGAAGACACCTCTTCTTAGATCAATGGAAGCAATCAACGATCAGGCACTGAGACTTCTTAGATTATTCGGAAATACAACATCAAAGAAGGTTACTCCTTCAGTCGGACCTGAGCAGGAGTACTTCATTGTAGACCGTGAGAAGTATTTACAGAGAAAGGATCTCATCTTCACAGGACGTACACTTTTCGGAGCTATGCCTCCAAAGGGACAGGAGATGGATGATCATTACTTCGGAGCTATCCGTGAGAGAATCGCAGCTTACATGAGAGATGTAAACAAGGAGCTCTGGAAGCTTGGTGTTTCAGCTAAGACACAGCACAACGAGGTAGCACCTGCACAGCACGAGCTTGCACCTATCTATGCTGAGTGCAACGTAGCTGTTGACCACAACCAGCTCATCATGGAGACACTCAAGAAGGTGGCTGGCCGTCACGGACTCCAGTGCTTACTTCATGAGAAGCCATTCGCAGGAGTTAACGGTTCAGGAAAGCATGACAACTGGTCAATCACAACAGATGACGGTATCAACTTACTTGAGCCTGGCAAGACACCACATGACAATGTACAGTTCTTACTTGTACTCACATGTATGTTAAAGGCAATCGACGAGCATGCAGCACTTCTTCGTGCGGCAGCAGCAGACGTAGGAAACGATCACAGACTTGGAGCTAACGAGGCACCACCTGCAATCCTTTCTATCTACCTTGGAGATCAGCTTGGAGACGTATTGAACCAGCTTATCTCAACAGGTACAGCTACACACAGCTTAAAGGGTGAGAAGCTTGAGACAGGTGTTAAGACAATTCCTGATTTCATGAAGGATGCTACAGACCGTAACCGTACATCACCATTCGCATTCACAGGAAACAAGTTCGAGTTCCGTATGGTTGGTTCACAGGATTCTGTTGCACAGGCCAACATCGTGCTCAACACAATCGTTGCTGAGGCATTCTCAGACGCTTGTGATATACTTGAGAAGGCAGACAACTTTGACCTCGCTGTACATGATCTCATCAAGGATTACGCAGTAGAGCACCAGAGAATCGTATTCAACGGAAACGGATACTCAGATGAGTGGGTAGCTGAGGCAGCAAGACGTGGACTTCCAAACATCAAGTCTATGGTAGATGCAATTCCTGCATACGTTGCTCCTGAGTCAGTTGCAGCATTCGAGAAGTTCGGTGTATTTACAAAGACAGAGCTTGAGAGCCGTGCCGAGATCGAGTATGAGACATATGCAAAGACTATTAATATAGAAGCAAAGGCTATGATTGATATTGCCGGAAAGCAGATTATTCCTGCAGTTATCAAGTATGTTACATCACTTGCACAGTCAGTTAACTCAGTTAAGAGTGCAGTTGCTGATGCAGACGTATCTGTTCAGTCAGAGCTTCTTACAGAGAGCTCAGCTCTTCTCTCAGATGCACAGGTTGCACTTGCAAAGCTTAAGGATGAGACAGCAAAGGCCGGTGCTATGGAAGAGGGCAGAGAGCAGGCTGTTTACTACAGAGATGTTGTAAAGACTGCTATGGATGCTCTTCGTACTCCGGTTGATGAGCTTGAGATGATTGTCGACAAAGAGATGTGGCCAATGCCATCATACGGCGATTTAATCTTCGAGGTTTAATCCTTGTAGTAATTTAACATAATAATAAAATGGAGACATTTTGCTGAACCACGAAGCTGTGGAAATTGGTGAAGTGTCTCTATTTTTTTATAAATTTTATTTTCGATAAAATGAAAAAATGAAAGAAGAAACAGGAAAGAGAGGACATTACTATGACAGAAGAGATTAGTGGAGTAATTTTCGGAGTCTGGTTCCTTATTGGAGCAGCATTGGTTTTCTGGATGCAGGCAGGTTTTGCTATGGTAGAAGCAGGTTTTACCAGAGCAAAGAATACCGGCAACATCCTTATGAAAAACCTCATGGATTTCTGTATTGGTACAGTTGTATTCATACTGATTGGTTTTTCGCTTTTATTGGGTGAAGATGTTCTTGGTTTCATCGGTAAGCCGGGATTTGACATCTTTACATCTTACAAAGATTTTGACTGGTCAAACTTTGTATTCAACCTGGTTTTCTGTGCGACAACAGCAACTATCGTATCAGGAGCTATGGCTGAGAGAACAAAATTTATTTCCTACTGTGTTTATTCAGGAGTTATTTCAGCACTTATTTACCCAATCGAGGCTCACTGGATCTGGGGCGGTGGCTGGCTTTCACAGCTTGGCTTCCATGATTTCGCAGGTTCATGTGCCATCCACATGGTTGGTGGTATCAGTGCTCTTGTAGGAGCTGCAATTCTTGGACCTCGTATCGGAAAGTTTACAAAGGATAAAAACGGAAAGATTACAAAGGTAAACGCTATTCCGGGACATAACATCACAATCGGTGCACTCGGTGTATTCATTCTCTGGCTTGGCTGGTATGGATTCAACGGTGCAGCAGCAAAATCAGTAGAGCAGCTTGGTTCTATTTTCGTAACAACAACAATCGCACCTGCACTTGCAACAGTAGTTTGTATGATTTTCACATGGCTCAAATATGGCAAGCCTGATGTGTCAATGTGTCTGAATGCTTCACTTGCAGGACTTGTAGCTATCACAGCAGGCTGTGATGTAACAGATGCACTCGGTGCTATCATTATCGGTTCCGTAGCAGGACTTCTCGTCTGCTTCGGTGTATGGTTCCTTGACTATGTACTTCGTGTCGACGATCCTGTAGGTGCTGTCGCAGTACATATGATGAATGGTATCTGGGGAACAATCGCTGTTGGTCTTTTTGCCACAAACAGTGCTCCGGGATATTCAATCGCTGATTCAAAGGGTAACGAGCTCGTAGGACTTTTCTACGGCGGTGGATTTAAGCTTTTAGGACTCCAGCTCACAGGCTTTGTTTCTGTTGCAGCATGGACAGTAGTTACTATTACAATCGTATTCCTTGTTATCAAGGCTACACTGGGACTTAGAGTTTCAGAGGAAGAGGAAATCGTAGGACTTGACCCAACAGAGCATGGTCTTCCATCAGCATATGCAGGATTTGCTATTATGGATGTATCAGGTGATGTTATGGATGTCAATGAAAATACAGACCTTGGTTCTTCAGAGTATGCAACAGCTTCTCAGGCTAAGAAGGATGCAGCAGTGCCTGTTGTAAATGCAACAACGCCGGCTTCAGCAAGCGGTATCCACAAGGTTGTTATTATTTCAAAGCTTACAAAGTACGACAAGCTTCGTAAGGCTATGAATGACTTAGGTGTAACAGGAATGACAGTGACACAGGTTATGGGCTGTGGTATCCAGAAGGGTGCCGGCGAGAAGTACCGTGGAGCTGAGCTTGATGCAACATTACTTCCAAAGGTTAAGGTTGAGGTAATCGTTGGCAAGATTCCGGTAGAAAAGGTTATTGAGACTGCTAAGAAGACTCTCTACACCGGACATATCGGAGATGGAAAGATCTTCGTTTACGACGTGGCACAGGTTGTCAAGGTTCGTACAGGCGAGGAAGGAATTGAGGCATTACAGGATGTAGAGTAATGCAAATTATTATCTAATCCCCTTAGCATATATACATCAACAAAAACCCCCGAGGATTTAATCCCCGGGGGTTTTGCTTTAGATAATTAAATTATGAACCGTAATGGTTAACGATGAGTGTTATCGGATGAAGTTCCGCCGGCACCGGAAGAACCGGTAGCGCCTGAACCACTAGCACCTGAGCCTGAGCCGGTAGTACCTGACCCGGTACCAGTACCGGAAGTACTTGAACCAGCACCACCGGACCCGGTAGAGCTTGACCCGGTACCGGTTCCTGTACCACCTGTCTGTGCTCCTGCCGCAGTACCATCGGTACTGCCCGGTGTCGTACCTGAATTGGTAGGATCCGTGGTGGTTGGTGTGCTGTTGATCAGCGATGTTGTATCATGTAATGTACATACAGTATTCATGAACGTATCATCTGCCATAAATTCATACTCAGGGCTGCCTGATACAGCGCCTGTTATAAATACCTTTGGTGTTTTGTTAGGACAATACGGACCGGCAATGGCTCCCGAATCTGCACAAATCTCAAGTGCAACATGATGGTCGCAGTTGTCTGTCGGTACAGTGTCCGTATCAAAATATTCGGTTGTCAGCATTGATCCGCGAGGATCATTGTCACATGTTCCCTCTATAGGAAGAAGCCCTGATTTGCTGCATACTGTGGTATTTGTTATACCATCCGGCTGTACAAAGTCTTTGGTTTCAAGTCCTTCATGGATTCTGCTCATGGCATTCTTCCATATATTCTTAGGGTAGGATGTGAGCTTGCCGGACTGTTTTGAGTTGTCATCATAGCCGCCCCATACAACACATGTGTAGTATGGTGTGTAGCCTGCCCACAGGCAGTCGCGGTTGCTTGTTGTGGTACCGGATTTACCCGCCTGGGCTATCGGGCTGTCAAAGCGAGCCAGCTTTCCGGTTCCCTGTGTCAGAACATCCTTCATGGCATCTGTAAGAAGCCATGCTGTGGTATCCTTGATTACAGTACGTGAGTCCTGTGTTTCAGTCTTGTCAAGTAATACTTTGCCATCGTGGTCAAGAACCTGAGTGTAGAACTTTGGCTCTAAGTATACTCCGCCGTTGGCTATTGTAGCATATGCACCTGTAAGCTCAAGGTTTGTGACACCTTTTGTCAGTCCGCCGAGCGCCAGTGACAGGTTTTTGTCGGAATCGGTGAGAGTTGAAATACCGAAATCCTCTGCATATTTGTAACCGAGCTCAACCCCGATATCCTGTAAGGTTTTGACTGTTACAATATTGATGGACTTTGTTATTGCCCATCGGATGGAGGTAAAGCCTCCGAAAGATTTGTCATAGTTGTTGAAGGTTTTTGAACCTACAGTAAACGGTGCATCATCCTGCACGGATGCAAGAGTTTTGCCACCTGCATCAAGAGCAGCAGCATAGCAGCCGATTATCTTGAAAGTAGAGCCGGGCTGTCTGCATGTATCTGTAGCTCTGTTCCATGTCCTGTTGCCGGATTTGTCGCCTCGTCCGCCGACCAGTGCCTTTACCTCACCGGTGCTCTGATCGATGACTGTCATGGCAACCTGTGGCTCCAGAGTGATATTGACAGCTTCAGAGCCCTCCACAATGGAATCGCCCGCCTCAAGTACATCCTGCTCGTACTGCGCAATAGCCGCATTACATTCATCAGGGCTTGAGTAGTTGATGCTGAAATCATCATTGCCAGTTTTCTTCTTATAAAAAGAGAGCATGGTCTGGTTCGTGTAAGTCTTGTATGAACCGTCAGCTTTTTTTACCTCGAAGGAAAGCTGGAACGAATACTTTGCATCGGACGGATAGTTGGATGGATTGTTTGCCTCCTCGTCGCATATGGTCTGCATAGTAAGGTCCTGTGTCGATTTGATGGTCAGTCCGCCCTGATAAATCAGCTTGTAGGCTTCTGTCTCAGAGTAACCGGCGGCTGTGAGATCGTCGAACACGTTGTCGATGAGTGCATCAATAAAGTATGAGTTTACAGAGCCTGAGCTGGCAGTGTTGTACTCAGCGATTCTTGAGTAGACATCATCGGCCATGGCCTCATCATACTGGGCCTTGGTGATATAGCCCTGATCCTTCATATTATTCAGCACCTTTTCACGTCTCTTGGCATTTTTGTCAGGGTGAGTGATAGGGTTGTAGCCGGATGGATTCTGAGTGATACCTGCGATGACTGATGCTTCGGAAAGCGTGAGCTCTGAGACATCCTTGTTAAAGTACTTCTTGGATGCGGCCTGCACACCGAGGGTATTGGCCCCCAGATTGACCGAATTCATGTAGTTTTCAAGAATCCAGTCCTTGTCTTTTACCTGCTTTTCGAGCTCGAGAGCAAGGTACTGCTCCTGAATCTTTCTCTGAAGCTTTTCTACGAAGGAAGTCTCGCTTGTCCAGCTGGTCAGTACGTTGTTCTTGATGAGCTGCTGAGTTATCGTGCTGGCTCCCTCACTGAATCTGCCCTTTGACAGACCTGAGATAAAAGCTCTTCCGATACCATGCAGGTCGATGCCGTTGTGGTCGTAAAAGCGTTCGTCCTCGATTGCAACAAAAGCATGCTGCAAGTCCAGCGGAATCTCATCGATGGTGACATACTGCCTGTTTGCCCCCTGACCTACGAGTGTGGCGGTTTCTTCTCCGTTTGCCGCCAGAACGGTAGTTGAGTAGCCGGTAGGAGTGACATCGATCTTTGATATGTCAGGTGCGGAATCAATGATTCCCCTCATGACACCGATTCCTGAACTGATGCCGGCTGCGCCTGCTACAATTACTACAACCAGAAGAATCTTTAGGACAATGAGCTTGACCTTGTTCTTGACCTTTGAGCTCTTATTGTCATATTTCCGGAGCAGCTGCATTGTAGCTTTTTTGCCGTAATTCATATATAGGCCTCCTTGTCATTATAAAGATTTGTAATCTTGTTTGTATATACTGCGATTATAAAATAAACAGTATACATTATTATATCAAATATAGCATTTAAATGCAATTTACAGATTGGATTTCATATTATATAATACAGGTAACAATTACAGCTCGATAAAGGTGTTTTTAAGAGGCAGGACTGTAATCGGGCTATATCAGGATGGAAAGAATATCATATGTCAGAGAATACTATAAGCCTGTACGTGTACAAGGGCGGACAGGGCGAGATAACAGAGAAGAAATCAAGGTTTATAGCAACCGTAAGGCCGGTAGAGTCCGAGGAGGAGGCTGTAAGCTTTATCAATGAGACGAAAAAGAAATACTGGGATGCAAGGCACAATTGCAGTGCCTTTGTTATAGGAAAGAGGCAGGAGCTGACTCGCTGCTCGGATGACGGAGAGCCGGCAGGCACCGCAGGCCGACCTATGCTTGATGTGCTCCTTAAGGAAAATATCCACAATGCCGCTGTTGTTGTGACGAGATACTTCGGTGGGGTGCTGCTTGGTACAGGAGGCCTCGTGCGTGCGTATCAGCAGGCCACAAAGGCGGGGCTTTCGGCAAGTGAGATAATAGAGAAGAAGGATGGCGCTGTGCTTTTTATCAGGACGGACTATACCGGAATCGGAAGACTCCAGTATCTGTTTGCACAGGAGAAGCTTACGGTGATGGACACAGCGTATGAGGCCGATGTGCTTGTAAAAGCCGTTATCCCGGAAAATGATAAAAAACGCATAGAAAAAACAATCATTGAGCAGACAAACGGCACGGCAAAGCTTGAGTGGGGTGATGAGGTGACATTTGCTGAATATGACGGCGGTGTGTTGCTGTTTACAAATTAGCCGGCCGAAAGTTAGCCGGGGCTCATATTTTAGCGGGCAAGCAGCATTTATATCAATTACATTCAATTAAAATAAAAAAATGCTTGACACTATATAATCACATGTGTATAATATCTTTTGTTGAGACAACACATTGGCCCATCGCCAAATGGTAAGGCAACGGACTCTGACTCCGTCATTTCAAGGTTCGAATCCTTGTGGGCCAGCTAAAGAGAACTTCAATAGAAGTTCTCTTTTTTTCTTGTGTAATAATGCGATTTGTTATAAAATAAAAACGTATATGACTTAAATGGTTATAGAAGGATGGTGTGATATGAACAAGAATTTTTTAAGAATTATTAATCTTATAGAAGAACTCGGCTCTGAAAAAAAGACACCAATTACTATACAGCAATACCAGGATATCATTAATAAAAGCTCAAATCTTTGGATGTCCAATGGTGTGGATGAAGCGTTTAGATTTATCAGAAGTTACTTCAATTTTATAGACTAGAGGAATATGTTATGGCTTTTTCATTTGACAGCAGAATACGTTACAGCGAGGTGGATTCCTCATGCAGACTGAGCCTTACGGGGCTTACCAATTATTTTCAGGACTGCAGTGTGTTTCATTCGCAGTCGCATGATGTTGGAATCAGATTTCTTGCGGACAATCATATAGCGTGGGTGCTTTCATCATGGCAGATCTGCATAAACAGGCTTCCACTGCTTAATGAACAGGTAAAGATATCCACATGGGCATATGGTATGAAGGCGTTTTACGGTTACAGAAATTTCACACTTGAAGATGCAGGCGGCAGCACACTGGCATATGCCAATTCTGTCTGGGTACTTGTTGATACACGAACCGGCAGACCGGTGAAGGTGCCTCAGGAGTTTGCGGATACATACGGTCTTGAGCCACAGCTTGAGATGGAGTGTGCAAAGCGCAAGCTTCATATTCCTGATGATATGGAGAAAAAGGGTGAGATTGAGGTCCCTCAGTTTTTTATAGACAGCAACCATCATATGAACAATGAGAAGTATGTTATGCTGGCGCAGCAGCTTCTTCCTGAGGATTTTGAGATAGCTGAGCTTCGTGTGGAGTACAGAAAAGAAGCAAAGCTTGGTGATACAGTTATATCATACGTGAAGTACACACAAGAGAGTGTGACAGTGGTGCTTGCGGATACGGATAAAAAACCGTACTCGGTGGTGGAGTTTTTAAGAAAGCCGGTACCGGATAAAAAGTAATAATTTCGTTATATTTAGTGATATTTAGAGCGATAAAATCAATGCAGAAAGGACGGAAAAACATGAGATTAGGAGAATATCAGGAGCTTGTATGTGTAAAGAAGGTTGATTTTGGCATATATCTGTCAACATCTTCGGCTGCGGAGGAGAGAGTACTGCTTCCGGCAAAGCAGATTCCGGATGGAGTAAGGCCGGGAGATAAGCTTGAGGTCTTTGTATACAAGGACTCAAACGACAGACTTATTGCTACGACAAACAAGCCGAAGCTGACACTTGGAGGGCTATCAGTGCTTACTGTCAAGGAGGTGACCAAAATAGGTGCGTTCCTTGACTGGGGGCTTGAAAAGGATCTGTTTCTTCCTTACAAGGAGATGGTCAGAAAGGTCAGCGCCGGTGATGAGATACTTGTTACATTATATATAGATAAAAGCCAGAGACTCTGTGCTACCACAAAGGGCATTTACCATATGCTCAGCACAGATTCGCCATACAAAAAGGACGATATGGTTTCAGGCCGTGTGTATGATTTCAGCGACAATTTCGGTACATTTATCGCCGTGGATGACAAATATTCAGCCAAGATACCGGTTTTTGAGAACGCCGCTTATCTGAAGCTTGGAGATGTGATAGAGGCAAAGGTCACTGATGTCAAGGCAGACGGCAAGCTGGACCTGACAATGAGGGAAAAGGCATATATTCAGATGGATTCCGACTCTGAAAAGATTCTTGAGCTGCTTGATTCATACGCAGGTGTGCTTCCGTTTTCGGAAAAGGCAAGCCCGGAGGTAATCAAGAGAGAAACAGGACTCAGCAAAAACGCATTCAAGCGTGCGGTTGGTCATTTATATAAGGAAAGAAAGATTGATCTCACAGATGGCAGAATCCGTCTGAAGAAATAACAGTCTTTTTAATAAATTTTAACAGGAAAGAAGGACAATAACATGAAAAACGTTATCAGTACAGACAAGGCACCGGCAGCAATCGGACCATATTCACAGGCTATTGAAGTAAATGGCATGGTATATACATCGGGAGTGATTCCGGTAGTTCCTGAGACAGGTGAGATTCCTGATGGCTCACAGGCACAGGCAAAGCAGGCATTTACAAATCTGTCACATCTGCTCGAGGCAGCAGGAACAAGCATGGATAATGTGGTAAAGACTACAGTTTTCATCAAGGAGATGAATGACTTCGGTGCAATCAATGAAGTATATGCCACATTTTTTAACGGAGCATACCCTGCAAGAAGCTGTGTTGAGGTTGCAAGACTTCCAAAGGATGTAATGCTTGAGGTTGAGGCTATTGCTATTAAATAAAATTATTACATAAGTATTTCATGCGACATAAGTCCTATTCGTTGGAAAATGTCAAGATTTTCTTAAGAATTCACTAAGAAAACATTGACATATATATGTTGCTTTGCTATAATGACAAAGTAATATTTGTAACAAATTCGTAATAACTGTTACAAATTCATACAACGGAGGGTAAAATGAAAGTAAATTATGTGAAACTCACAGCCGGAGTGCTTACAGGCTTTATGGCTCTGTCATCAGTGCCATATGCAGTATACGCGGCTGGACCTACTGCAGGAGTAGCTAGTTATACATCAGATATTGTTAGTACATCAAACACTCTTACAGCCGGTGTTACATCTATGTTGACAGATGTAATGTTAAAAGGTGATGAGACATCAGAGACTGCAACAGATGTTGCGGCAACAGATGCCGAGCCGGTTAAATCAGCATATGCTGATACAGCAGTTGCACAGGTTAGCGACAGTGTTAATATACGTGCGAGTGCGGACGAAAACAGCGAGTCTCTTGGAAAGCTCTATAACAACGGAATTGGAACAGTACTTGAGACAACTGATAACGGATGGTACAAAATCCAGTCCGGTTCAGTAACAGGATATGTAAAGGGCGATTATGTTGTAGTCGGTGACGATACACTCGTACAGAGCGTAGGACGCCGCGTGGCAACAGTCAATACTGAGACACTCAAGGTCAGAACAACAGCATCTACAGATGCAGAAGTGCTTGGTCTTGTGTCAGGAGAGGATGACCTCACAGTTGTAGATGAGTCCACAGACGGATGGGTAGGTGTATCTACCGCAGACGGTACCGGATATGTATCTACAGATTATGTGACACTCGATACAGAGTTCACTTATGCTGAGTCTAAGGAAGAGGAAGCAGCAAGACTTGCCAAGGAAGAGGCAGAGCGTAAGGCAGCCGAGGAGGCAGCTAGAAAGGCTGAGGAGGCAAAAGCGGCTAAGGCAGCAGCTAAAGCAGCAAAGAAGTCATCTAAGTCTTCAAGCAAATCATCTGACAGTTCTTCATCAGAAAAGAGCTATAGCGCACCAAGCGGTTCAAACGGACAGGCTGTTGTTAATTACGCATCACAGTTCGTTGGCAATCCTTATGTTTACGGTGGCTCAAGCCTTACAAACGGAACAGATTGTTCAGGATTTGTAATGTCAGTTTATGCACAGTTTGGCATCAGCTTACCACATAGCTCATCAGCAATGAGAAGCGTTGGATATGGTGTGAGCACAAGCGATATGCAGCCTGGAGATATCATCTGCTATAGCGGACATGTTGCTATCTACTGTGGTGGAAACACTATTGTACATGCAAGCAACCCATCAGACGGTATCAAATATACATCACCGGCTAACTACAAATCAATTATTGCAGTTAGAAGAATTTTCTAATAAAATTCATGCCGGATAGGTAAATATGAATCTATAAAGACCTTCATCTCGATGAGATGGAGGTCTTTTTTTCTGCATAGACTGTATATGATGAAAGTATTAAATGAGAGTATTATAAGAATAAACGTTATTTTTGTTTATGATATTTGAAATAAGAGGCTTCTACGATATACATATATACTTAAAAAAGGGGGCAAATCCAGGCAGAATGGAAAACAGGGTTGTCAAGAGTAATTTTTATCACATATATCAAAATAGCAACATGCACAAAAAAGTGGACATGCTAAACAGAATGAATTTGGAATGGGGATAAATGTGGATAACTATCAACAAAAATAAGTTTCAAAGTGCCCTAAAAATGAGTTATGCACGGAGTTATACACATTATCCACATTTTTGAATGTGAACAAAAGAACAACTGTTTTGTAAAGTTCTGATAAAGTTGCACTAAATTAGTAATATTTCGGAAATAATATTGACATTTTAATTGTAAATAATATGAATGAAAGACTTTATAATTGTCGGACAACTCGGAAAAGTGTTGATTATGTAAGTTAATTTTGTTATACTTCAAATTATGATTAAAAAGATAGATATTGCAGGGCTACAACTTGATAACTACACAGTACGCGAGATGATCATGAGAGTCGACAGGCGTATTTCAGAGAGAATACTCACTACAATTGAGGAAGTGAATATGGATACGCTGGCATTGACTGAGTCTGACGAAGAGGTGAAGCTGGCACTGGAGGCATGCGATTATACTGTCATTGCGGATGAAGGCATACTAAGGGCGGCGTCGGCAGATACCTTGCAGCGTCGGCATGAGATAGAGGACCATGACTTCTTTTATGAGCTGTTTAAGCGGCTTGAGAGAAATGATAAAAAAATCTTTGTGATTGCAGAGTCTCAGACTGCCGCTGATGAGGCGGAAGGATTTCTGCTTGGATTATTTGACAGAGCGCATATATCCGGTAAGGGTGTTCTTGATGATTCACAGGGATGCAGCGAAAAGCTTGTCAATGAGATCAACATAGTCTCGCCTGATGTGATTGCATCATTCCTCCCATCGCCGGCACAGGAGAGGTTTCTTTTGCATAACAGGGAAAAGCTTTTGATGAATCTCTGGTACGGAATCGGAAATAATAAGTTTATGGGGAAAAAACATGGATTTATTGGGAAAATAAGAAAAATGCTTGATGTGAAGCGTCTTACGCATCTTATCAACACCTATGAACACAGACAAAACAGTTCGATATAGTTAATTCTTATAACAATAAAAGAAAAAATAAGAGGAAATGTGTAAAAATTGTACATTTACCTCTTTATTTTTTTGTGCGAATGTATTAAAATAATAGTAAGTATTTATGCAATTAGTTATAAAGTGACTGTGAGGGCAATGAACAGTTACCAAAAAGGGGAGAAGGAGAACGATTTATGATTTCCAATCAGATACTTCAAAATACAATTGATGGCCTTAAAGGAATTACAAGAACCGATCTTTGTGTGATAGATGTAGAGGGCAAGATTCTTGCAGCTACATTTCCAAACGCTGAGGCGTTTATAGAGCCGGCACAGGCCTTTGTTGCATCACCTGCAGACAGTCAGGTGATTAATGGATGCCAGTTTTTCAAGGTCTTTGATGATCACCAGCTGGAGTACGTGCTTTTAGCTTATGGTGACAGCGAGGATGTCTATATGATAGGCAAGATTGCAAGCTTCCAGATCCAGAATCTCCTGGTTGCGTACAAGGAGAGATTTGACAAGGATAACTTTATAAAGAATCTGCTTTTGGATAATCTCCTTCTGGTTGATATATACAATCGCGCGAAGAAGCTTCATATTGATATTGAAGTGAGGCGTGTAGTGTTTATTGTTGAGACAAACAGGGAGAAGGACGGCAACGAGCTTGAGAAGATCAGAAGTCTTTTCGGTGGCAAATCAAAGGATTTTGTTACAGCTGTTGACGAGAAGAATATAATAGTAGTGAAGGAACTGGCAGAAAACGAGACCTATGATGATCTCAGAAAGACAGCCGAGGTGATTTTGAATCTGTTCAGATCCGAAGCAGACGGGGTACATATTGCATATGGTACTGTTATCAACGAGTTGAAAGAGGTATCGCGCTCATACAAGGAGGCCAGAATGGCTCTTGATGTCGGAAAGATTTTCTTTGAGGAGAGGAATATTATAGCATATTCCCAGCTTGGAATAGGTCGTCTGATATATCAGCTCCCGATTCCTCTATGCAAGATGTTTATCAAAGAGATATTCGATGGCAAATCCCCTGACGATTTTGATGAAGAAATATTATCTACTATAAATAAGTTCTTTGAGAATAGCCTGAATGTATCTGAGACTTCAAGACAGCTCTACATTCACAGAAATACTCTTGTATATAGACTGGACAAGCTTCAGAAAAGTACAGGGCTCGACCTTAGAGTGTTCGAGGATGCCATCACATTTAAGATTGCCCTTATGGTAGTCAAATATATGAAATATATGGAATCAATGGACTATTAAGGAGAAAGTAATGATTAAACTTGAACATGTCAGTAAGGCATATTCTGCAGGTATACCTGCTCTCAATGATGTCAATCTGGAGATTGATGATGGAGAGTTTGTTTTCGTATGCGGAGATAGCGGATCCGGTAAATCCACTTTGATTAAGCTTCTTTTAAAGGAACTTGATCCTACAGACGGAACGATTACTGTTGACGGAAGGAATCTGGCGCGTATTCGCCACAAGCAGATTCCTAAATACAGAAGAAATGTTGGAGTCGTTTTCCAGGACTTCAGATTATTAAAGGATAGAAATGTTTATGAGAATGTGGCTTTTGCACTCAAGGTTATCGGTGCATCCACAGCCACTATTAAGAAAAAGGTGCCACAGATGCTTTCTATGGTAGGACTTGCTGCAAAGTACAAGTCAAAGCCGAGGGAGCTTTCAGGAGGAGAGCAGCAGAGAGTAGCGATTGCAAGAGCTCTTGTCAATGAGCCAAGCATGCTGCTTGCTGACGAGCCGACAGGTAATCTGGACAATAACAATGCGTGGGAGATTATGAAGCTGCTTGAGGAAATCAACGAGAAAGGCACAACTGTTATCGTTGTAACCCATAATCTTGAGATTGTTAAGGTTATGAAGAAGCGTGTTATCACTATAAAGAAAGGTCTTGTTGTATCTGACAGCAAGGATGGTGATAGTGATGAGGCTTAATACGTTATTTTATTCAATCAAGCAGGGATTTAAGAATATTTTCAGAAACAAGATGTTTTCACTGGCATCCATAGCGACAATGGCGGCCTGTATTTTTATGTTTGGTCTGTTTTATATAGTTGTGACTAACTTCTCAAGCATGGTTAAGACTGCTGAGGAGGGCGTTGCTGTCACAGTGTTCTTTAATGAGGGCACTACAGAGGACACAATAAAAGCTGACAAGGCCCAGATAGAAAAGAGGGCTGAGGTTGGCAAGGTGGATTATCAATCAGCGGCCGATGCATGGAATGATTACCAGAAGGAGTATTTCGAGGGCTATGACGATGCTGCGGCTTCCTTTGGTGATGACAACCCTCTCAGCAATTCTGCAAATCTGCAGGTTTATTTGAATGATGTCTCTATGCAGCAGACTCTTGTCAACTATATCAAGGGGCTCGAGGGAGTCAGAAAGGTAAATCAGTCGCAGGATGTGGCCAATACACTGACCGATTTAAATAAGCTTATCAGCTATGTATCGGGAGGTATCATTCTGATTCTTCTGTGTGTTGCGATTTTCCTTATAAGCAATACAGTTACTACAGGTATTGCGGTCAGACGAGAGGAGATAGCTATCATGAAGCTTATCGGAGCGACGGATTTTCTTGTCAGGTCTCCGTTTGTGGTAGAAGGTATTCTCATTGGACTGATAGGCTCAGCGATTCCTCTGGGACTGCTCAGTGTCATGTATGGAAAGATTTGTGCATATATTGCTAATAAGTTTAGTTTTATAGGAAATATGATGACATTTATCCCGACAAAGGAGATTTTCTCTACACTTGTACCGGTAGCACTTATACTGGGCGTAGGAATCGGCTTTTTGGGAAGTCGATTCACAATTCGGAAACATTTAAGAGTATAATAATAATTATGACGGCCTGGCTCCGATCGGAGACAGGCTGTTTTAAGTTCAAATATAGTATAGAGAGGACAGGACTGAAATGGACAATTCAAACAACAGGGATGTCAATCCGTATGTGCAGAGAGTAAATGCACCTGATGGCGGAGCTGATGCTTTAAGAGAAAATTACACACAAAATTATGAAGGCGGTGGCAGCAACGGCCTAAAAAAAGGCTTCGGTGCAGGAATTGCAACCGGTATTGCAGCAACTATTGTGCTTGGATTGATAGTACTCTTTGCATACACAATGATTACAGGCAGGAGCGTGCATACTGTTGCAAAAAGCGCAGATGTGCTTGATGACAAGACTGTGCAGAAAATCGATGAGCTCGCAAACTACATAGATGAGTATTACTATGAGGATTACGATAAGGATGATTTGGAAAACGGTCTGCTGCATGGTGTGATGGAGGGACTAAATGATCCGTATTCGGTTTATTATACCGCAGATGAATATAAGGAGCTGCAAATCAGCACGACAGGCACTTATTATGGCATCGGTGCAGCGTTAAAGCAGGATCCTGACACAAAGCAGGTGACAGTTTCAAAGGTATACAGCGGAACACCTTCGGAGGAAGCAGGACTTAAAAAGGATGACGAAATAGTCTCTGTTGACGGTGTTGAGGCAACATCCGAGGATCTCACAAAGCTTGTTTCCAAAATAAGAGGCAAGGAGGGCACAAAGGTTACGCTTGAAATCAGGCGTGGCGAGGATACAGACCCATTTACCGTTGAGGTGGAGCGTAAAAATGTTGAGCTGCCATCAGTGGATAGCAAGCTGCTTGACAATGGAGTGGGATATATCCAGGTCAGCGAGTTTCAGACAAACACAGCAAGTCAGTTTGAGGAGGCTCTCGATGGACTTACAAATCAGGGTATGAAGGGACTTATAGTGGATTTGCGTGCTAATCCGGGAGGACTACTTACCGCAGTGACAGAAATGGTTGACAGACTGCTTCCGGCAGAAACAGTTGGAAAGCTCCCTGCAGGAACTGTCGTGTATACAAAGGATAAAAACGGAAATGTCCAGACCTTTGGAGATGACGATGGCAAACAGATTGACTGTCCTATCGTAGTGCTTGTCGATGAAAACAGTGCAAGTGCGTCTGAAATTTTTGCAGGAGCCATGAAGGATTATAATGAGGACGGCTATATTGATGCCACACTAGTAGGCAAAAAGACCTTTGGAAAAGGAATTGTACAGACTATCTACAATCTTTCCGATGGTGATGCTGTAAAGATTACCACATCGAAGTACTACACACCAAACGGTCACAATATCCATAAAAAGGGTATCGAGCCGGATGTAGAGGTGGACTACGAATACACAGGTGACACAAATGCGGACTATGACATGCAGTATGATGTGCAGCTTCAGAAAGCGATTGAGGTGATGAATGAAAAGCTTAAATAAGATTGCAGGCTTTCTCATGCTGTGCTGGATGGTAGTTATCTTTATGTTTTCGGCGGAGCCTGACACCGAGTCATCTGAGCTCAGCGGCAGCGTCAGCTATCGCATAGTTTCTGTGGTCAATACCATTACCGCAAGCCACTGGGATGAGCACGAGCTGCTTGATAGGGCAGAGATTATAGACTATCCGGTGAGAAAGTGCGCCCACATGAGTGAGTATGCCATTCTCACATTGCTTGGCTTTTTGACATTTTCGTTCTTGCATGGCAGAAGAAAGTTTTTAATACCGATAGGCATAACCTTCCTATATGCATGCACAGATGAATTTCACCAGCTGTTCGTTCCCGGCCGAGCCGGCAGATTCACGGATGTACTGATTGATACCACAGGCGGCATCATTATGCTGCTATTCATTGCACTTGTTACCCACGTAGCGCATGCGAAGCATACAGCAGGCACCGCAAAACAGAGGCGTGATGATAAGTAACAAATTTAGTTGCAGTTTCTTAGTTTAATCTGTATAATAAAAATAATGACGCTGATTAGAGGATACATGGCAGACTTAATATATATATTTAATTCCTGTCACAACCAGCTTCCCGCCCCGTAAACCCGGGTTTACGGCCGGCACATAGCATGTTCCGAAGAAAAATATGAACTGCCACGGGGTTCCATTAATTATATGAATGGAACAAAGTGAAGATAAAAAATCACTATCCGAAAAAAATCCCGTGGCTGACTTCATATTTTTCAGAGGAATATACTGTGTGCCCGCCGCACCCCACAACCTGAATGCGGGAAGCGTAATCCCAAAAAACTAAAAGCGGCCAACAAAAAATGCAAAGAAAGAGGTGATTCTGTGGTAGAGTTGGATAATTTCAAATCCACGCTCCAAGGCTACAAAGCCCCACTACAGGAAGTGAGGGATTCACTTTGACCTGGCTAATAAAGAAGAAAAAATCCAGGAATTAGAGCGAGAAATGGAAGCTCCTGACTTCTGGGATGACCCGGAGAAGTCACAGAGCAAGATGAAAGAGCTTAAGAGTATGAAGGACGATGTCGCTACGTACGCAAAGCTCAAGGAACAGTACGAAGATATAGAGACGATGATTGAGATGGGCTATGAGGAGAACGATGAGTCACTCATACCCGAGATACAGCAGATGCTTGATGATTTTGAGAGCACATATGACGGTATCAGAATGAAGACTCTTTTGTCGGGAGAATATGATAAATGCAATGCGATTTTGAGACTCAATGCAGGTGCCGGCGGTACCGAGTCATGTGACTGGGCGGCCATGCTGTTTCGTATGTACTCAAAGTGGGCTGATAAAAAGGGCTTTACCCTTGAGGTACTCGATTCGCTCGATGGCGATGAAGCTGGTATCAAGTCCATTACCTTCCAGGTAAACGGAGAGAATGCATATGGATATCTGAAGTCGGAAAAGGGCGTGCACAGGCTGGTGCGTATTTCGCCGTTTAATGCGGCGGGAAAAAGGCAGACCTCATTCGTATCCTGTGATGTCATGCCGGATATTGAGGAGGACCTCGATATAGAGGTGAAGGATGAGGATATCAGAATTGATACCTACCGCTCAAGTGGAGCCGGTGGACAGCATATCAATAAGACCTCGTCAGCTATCCGTATCACACATTTCCCATCAGGAATTGTGGTACAGTGTCAGAATGAGCGTTCACAGCATATGAACAAGGACAAAGCCATGCAGATGCTAAAGGCGAAGCTGTATCTTTTGAAGCAGGAAGAAAATGCTGCAAAGGAGGCGGGCATCAGAGGCGAGGTCAAGGAAATTGGCTGGGGAAGTCAGATACGTTCGTATGTGCTTCAGCCGTACACTATGGTCAAGGATCACAGAACAGATGTGGAGACCGGTAACGCGGATGCGGTGCTTGATGGCAATATAGATATATTTATCAATGGTTATCTGAAGTGGCTTGCAACACGTTCGGATTAAGGAGGCAAATGTGGGTTTAGTTATAGCTGTGGTGATATTAGCGGCTCTGACGGCTGCCGGAGTGACTGTTTACATTAAAGTCAGACGGTTGTCTGAAAGTCTCCTTGGTACACCTGATGTCACAGAGGGCATCAATCGTATCAGGGAGAATGTCTCTACGACTCCCAAGTCGGTTTCAGGCATGACGCGCCTTATGGAGCCACAGATAAAAAGGGATTTCCCGGAGTTTGTCTGGGAACAGTTTAAGAGAATGTCAGAGAGAGTGCTTGTGTCAGCACTTTGTGCAATCACAACTGAGGATATTTATAAGCTCGACCGTGAGGCTTCAGATGAGGTAAGGCAGCAGGTGCAGGTGCGTATAGACAGCAATGAAGCAGCAGGGTTTACAGAGCATTTTGACGAAATCAGATTGCATCAGACTGAAATTTCAAATTATGTAAAGAGAGATGGAAGATGCGTCATCAGTATACAGAGTGCGGTTGAGTATTTTTACTATAAGACTGCCTCAGGAAAGCTTATCAGTGGTGATAAGGAGTATAAAAAGCAGACCAGATACAATATGGAGCTTGTATACATACAGGATATAGATATGCTGGATAGTGCGGGGATAGGCAGTGCAGTTGGCACTACATGTCCGAATTGCGGTGCTCCTATAAGGAGCCTTGGAGCAAAGAAATGTGAATATTGTGGCTCATATGTTGAGCCTGTCAATATAAAAGTATGGAAGCTGCAGAGCTTTCATGAAGTTGATTACAACCATATCTAAGGAGGAAGAAAATGGGAATTATTAAGGCAGTAAAACAGGCAATTGGAGGCGGATTTGCAGATACATGGCAGGAGGTTATTGAGCCGGATAATATCGGCGACCAGACAGTCTATGCCAGGGGTGTGCTTGTAAACAGAGGTCAGAACAAAAAGGGCTCTGACGATATCGTTTCAAACGGTTCTATCATCCATGTATATGACAATCAGTTTATGATACTTGTCGATGGTGGCAAGATTGTGGATTACACAGCCGAGCCGGGCTACTACAAGGTAAGCAATTCATCTATGCCATCACTTTTCAACGGACAGTTTGGGGATTCTTTAAAGGAAACCTTTGATCGTGTGAGATTTGGTGGACAGACACCACAGTCACAGAAGGTTTATTATATCAATCTTCAGGAAATCAAGGGAATCAAGTTTGGTACGAGAAATCCTATCAATTACTATGACACATTTTATAATGCGGAGCTTTTCCTCCGTGCCCACGGTACATATTCAATCAAAATTGTGAATCCGCTTCAGTTCTATGCAGAGGCTATTCCAAAGAATATGGATCATGTGGAGATTACTGATATCAATGAGCAGTATCTGTCAGAGTTTTTGGAGGCATTACAGTCTGCCATCAACCAGATGTCAGCGGACGGCACAAGAATCTCATTCGTCACAAGCAAGGCATCCGAGCTTGGAAGATATATGGCGAAGTGCCTCGATGAGAGCTGGAATCAGATGCGTGGTATGGAGGTACAAAGTGTTGGTATCGCCAGCCTTTCATATGATGAGAAGTCTCAGGAGCTCATCAACACAAGAAACGAGGGCGCAATGCTCTCAGATCCATCTATTGCACAGGGATATATGGTCAAAAATATGTCAGAGGGTGTCAAGAACGCAGGCAGCAACAGTGGCGGAGCTATGCAGGGCTTCATGGGTGTCGGCATGGGAATGAGCACCATGGGCAATATGATGAACGGATTTACACAGATGGCACAAAATAATCAGTCAGCCGGAATGAATGCAGCAGGAAATGGTGCAGCAGGTATGGCGGCAGGTGTGGTTTCAGGTGCCACACAGCAGGAGGATGCGTCAGGCTGGACATGTGAGTGTGGACAGAAAAATACAGGTAAATTCTGCAGCAACTGCGGCAAGCCTATGCCACAGGAGAATACTGAGTGGACATGCGAGTGTGGACAGAAAAACACAGGTAAATTCTGTACAAACTGCGGCAAGCCATTACCTGTAAACACAGAGTGGACATGTGAGTGCGGACAGAAAAATACAGGTAAATTCTGCAGTAATTGTGGAAAGCCTAGAGCATAAATGTTGCAAAGCTGTAATCTTTGTGTTAAAATCTTTGAGTCAAGGACAAATGTCGGTGTGTGACAAACACACACCGGCCATTTTGGAGGTAACTAAATGGCGGAGAAATCAAACTACTTCGTTTTACGGGCAAAGGCTGTACCGGAGGTGCTGCTTAAAGTAGTTGAGGCAAAGAGACTGCTGGATTCGGGCAAGCTTGAATCTGTGCAGGAGGCAACAGATGCTGTTGGCATAAGCAGAAGCTCCTTTTACAAATATAAGGATGATATTTTTCCTTTTTATGAGGGGCGTAAAGGAAAGACTGTGAATCTTGTCATTCAGATGGATGACGAGCAGGGCATACTTTCCGTTGTGCTTAAGTCGGTAGCCGATGCGAAAGCAAATATTCTTACCATACACCAAAGTGTACCGGTAAATGGCATTGCGTCACTCACGTTATCTGTGGATGTATTTCCGGAGTCGGATGATGTGGATGATATGGCAAAGCAGATTGAGTCCTTAAAGGGCATACATTACGTAAAAATTTTAGCCAGGGAGTAACAAAAAGATGAAGATTGCAGTCATGGGTTACGGCACAATTGGATCAGGTGTCGTAGAAGTATTAGAAATCAACAAGGAAAAAATCGCAAAGAGAGCAGGAGAGCCAATCGAGGTCAAGTATGTGCTTGATTTAAGAGAGTTCCCGGGTACACCAATCGAGGACAAGATAGTACATGATTATAAGGTTATCGCAGAGGACCCTGAGGTCGGTATCGTTGTAGAGACAATGGGAGGTGTTGAGCCTGCATTTACATTCGTAAAGGCAATGCTTGAGGCAGGAAAACAGGTAGCAACATCAAACAAGAACCTCGTTGCTGCAAAGGGCGCTGAGCTCATCAAGGTTGCAAGGGATCATGGCGTGAACTTCCAGTTTGAGGCCAGCGTCGGCGGCGGAATCCCTATTATCAGACCGCTCAACAAATGTCTCACAGCAGATGAGATTGAGGAAATCACAGGTATCTTAAACGGAACAACCAACTACATGCTTACAAAGATGACAGAGGAAGGAGCAGACTTTGATGAGGTATTAAAGGATGCTCAGGATAAGGGCTATGCAGAGAAGGATCCTACAGCCGATATAGAGGGACATGATCCATGCAGAAAGATAGCCATTCTCACATCACTTGTTGCAGGACAGCAGGTAGATTTCGAGGATATCCACTGTGAGGGTATCACAAAGATTACACCTGAGGATATCAGGTACGCAAAGGCAATGCACCGTGCAATCAAGCTTCTTGCTTCAAGCCGCAAGGTGGGTGACAGCTATACCTGTCTCGTTGCACCATATATGATAGATGACACACATCCGCTCTCAGGAGTAAATGGAGTGTTCAATGGCGTATTTTTACGCGGAAATGTGCTCGGAGATGCTATGTTCTACGGCAGCGGAGCAGGAAAGCTTCCTACCGCAAGTGCTGTAGTGGCAGATGTTGTAGATATGACAAAGCATCAGAACACAAATATTTATATCGACTGGAAGCCTGAGAAGCTCACACTTGTAAGCTATGATGACAGTGTAAACAGCTTCTTTGTGAGAACTGACTCACCAAAGAGCGAGGTTGAGGCTGTATTCGGACATGTAGACTACATTGAGGATGTGGTTGACGGCGAGTATGCATTCACAACAGGCGATATGACAGAGAAGGATTTTGCCGACAAGGCATCAAAGATAAACGTTATCAACAGAATCAGACTGTAAAGGACAAAAATATGGTAAAAGGCTTATACACCGCTCACACCGGTATGGTTAATGAGATGAAGCGCATGGATGTTCTTGCGAACAACCTGGCCAATTCTGATACATATGGATTTAAAAAAGAGGGAACAACCTCGCATTCATTTAAAAATGAGCTTGCTATAAAGATAAAGGATACGTCAAATTTCGGACTGCACAAAAATCTCGGCAGAATGACATACGGCGTGCATCTCGGTGAGACATATACCGACTGGGATGAGGGCAGCTTTAAGGTGACTGACAATCCTACAGATTTAGCTATCGGTGGAAAAGGCTTTTTTGCCGTTGCATTTACTGACAAATCAGGTCAGACAAGTGTGAAATATACCAGAGACGGTGCTTTCAAGGTCAATGCAGACGGTTATCTGGTCACAGCAGACGGAGACCATGTGCTCAATGCGACTGGTGCATTAAGCGGAGACGGCGGTGAAGCAAACTGGGTGAGGGTAGATCCGAATGAGAAGTTTTCGGTAAACTCACTGGGATATATCACACAGAACAATCAGTTAGTTGGCACTATCGGTGTTGTCGATGTGGATAACTATGACTATATTGAAAAATATGGTGAAAATCTCTACAATCTGACTGCTGGGGGTAATATTATTGCCTCCGATGCCGAAATAGAACAGGGAGCCTTAGAGACCTCAAATGTAAATGTGGTAAACGAGATGGTCAATATGATTACGATACAGCGTGCATATGAAGCCGGACAGAAGGTCATCACATCTATTGATGAGACATTAGACAAGGCTGTCAATAATGTAGGAAGAGTATAATTATATTTTGACGCAGGCATGACAGGGTGATTGGCGTCAGACAGTGACAGGAGATATGCCATATGATGAGGGCACTTTATACAGCCGCAACAGGTATGCGTGCTGAGCAGACAAATGTAGATACAATTGCAAACAATCTTTCCAATGTCAATACAACAGGCTTCAAGGGACAGAGAACAGAGTTTAAATCTCTTTTATATCAGACGATACAGACACGTTCTACATCCGGAAATGGTGATGCAAAGCCGGTAGGAGCACAGGTGGGGCTTGGTACCCGTGTGGCTGCGACCACATCCACATATACTCAGGGTCCGCTCAATTCTACTGAGAGGCCGACTGATTTTGCTTTGGAGGGCGATGGTTTTTTTGCAGTGAGAGGTACTGATAATCAGACCTATTACACGAGAAACGGTGCCTTTACCTGGAGCCAGTATGGAAACGGACAGACTATACTGACTGATTCGCAGGGCAATCCTGTCATGGATACAAACGGCAATACCATAGCTGTGCCGGCAGGAGTGTCTGCTGAGAAGATGAGCTTTGGAGAGGATGGTGCGGTAGGCTATATGACTGCACAGGGCAATTATATAGATTTAAATCAGAGAATTGCTGTGTATCAGTTTAATAACCCGTCAGGTCTTGAAAAACAGTCCGGAAGCCTGCTTGCAGCAACAGCCAATTCGGGCAATCCGATGCTTGAAGCTGCAAACCCGGCTCTTAAAAACAGCAAGGTAGTAACAGGATATCTTGAGGGCTCAAATGTGCAGGTAGCTGACGAGATGGTTAACCTCATTGTGGCACAGCGTGCCTATGAACTCAATTCAAAGGCCATCACAACAGCGGATTCGATGCTTGAGACGGCAAATAATCTGAGGAGATAGTAGCATATGGATATAAGCGCAGTATCAACACTTGCAAACTCAAATAATACATCTGCAGTGGCAGACAAGCTTAAGAATAATGTGAAAAATCTGTCATCAGACTCTACAGAGGACGAGCTCAAGAGCACACTTAAGGATTTTGAGTCTTATTTTGTGGAGCAGGTCATAAAGGAAATGAAGGATTCCATGACACTAAAGAGTGATGATGAGGATTCCTCTATGTCGCAGTACAAGGATATGTTCATGGACACTGTTATAGAGCAGATGAGTGATACGATAGTGGAGAAGTCCGGTGAGAATATCACACAGCAGCTTTATGAGCAGATGAAGCGCAACTACAATATATCATAATAATTGATAACGAATTAAAGCCGGCCCGGCATGCTTGCATGTGGTTACCGGCTTTTTTAGTGCCAACTTAGTAATTGCAGATGCGCCTGCTCTGGGGTATAATATTAAAAAATAAAACTATTCAGAACCACTGAGAAGAAGAAAAGCTGATGCGTCATGCTTGCATGTAAGCAACAGGTTTTCTTTTTCTCAAGGTGGCTCGAATAGAGCCACCCCCACACATATGAGTAAAATTAGCTGCGCAGCAGCGAGAAAGCACGAGTATCGTGCGGTTTTGCGAATGTGCGTGGGTGGTTCTGGATAGTCACAATAAAAACACACATATACGGAGAAATTCAATTGGAAACCGAAACAGTCACAGGATACGTTGATCATATAATATACAGAAATGCAGAAAACGGATATACAGTACTTGTTCTTGTAGTGGACGAGGAGGAACTCACATGTGTGGGCACTTTTTCGGATATCGCTGAGGGCGAAAATATAGAGGCGCACGGCGAGTATACAGAGCATGCGACCTATGGCAGACAGTTTAAGGTGGCTAGCTTTGAGGAGAAGGAGCCTGAGGATGAGATGGCCATTGAGAGGTATCTGGGCTCAGGAGCTATACATGGCATAGGTCTTGCACTCGCAGCACGTATTGTCAGGCGCTTCAAGAAGGATACCTTCCGCATCATAGAGGAGGAGCCGGAGCGGCTTGCTGAGGTAAAGGGCATCAGCCAGAGAAAGGCCATGGAGATTGCGGACCAGGTCAATGCAAAGAGAGACTTAAGGGAAGCCATGATTTTTTTGCAGCAGTACGGCATCAATATGAATCTGGCTGTGAAGATTTACAATAAGTATGGCGGAGAGATATACAGCGTGCTCAAGGAAAATCCGTACCGCATGGCAGATGATATCGACGGAGTGGGTTTTAAAACCGCAGATGAGATAGCGGCGAGGGTTGGCATAAAGACAGACTCTGATTTCAGAATAAAAAGCGGTATACAGTATGTTTTGCAGCAGGCAGCCATGGACGGACATACATATCTGCCGATGGAGGAGCTTACGAGGCGTGCAGTGTATCTGCTGGGTGTGGAAAGCACACAGGTTGAGGCACATTACATGAATCTGGCAATGGACAGAAGGATTGTCATGCAGCTAAAGGATGACATAACACAGATTTATGCAAACAGCTTTTATTATATGGAGGCAAACACGGCAAACATGCTAAAGCAGCTTGATGTGACTTATGATGTGCCGGATATCGAGATAGAGGCTGCAATCAGAAATATAGAAAAAAAGACTAAGATGGAGCTGGATGAGCATCAGGCCGAGGCAGTGAAAGAAGCTGTCAGAAATGGTCTTTTAGTCATTACAGGAGGACCGGGAACAGGAAAAACCACCACCATCAATACTATTATCAAGTATTTTGAGCTGGAGGGCATGGACATTTTTCTGGCGGCTCCGACAGGTCGTGCGGCAAAGAGAATGAGTGAGACAACAGGCTATGAGGCGCGCACAATCCACCGCATGCTTGAGCTAAACGGCGGCATGGACACAGGAAGCGCAGCAGGCTTTGAGAGAAATGAAAGAAATCCGCTTGAGACTGATGTAATAATAATAGATGAGATGTCGATGGTTGATATATCACTCATGTACTCGCTGCTAAAGGCGGTTGTGGCGGGCACGAGACTTATACTTGTAGGAGATGTGAACCAGCTCCCGAGCGTGGGAGCGGGCAGCGTGCTAAAGGATATTATTGATTCGGGTGCCTTCCACACGGTAAAGCTCACAAAGATTTTCCGTCAGGCGAGCACGAGCGATATTATAGTAAACGCCCACAAGATAAATAACGGAGAGACGGTATCACTTGATAATAAGAGCATGGATTTCTTTTTCTTAAAGAGATATGATGCTGACAAGATAATAAATGTTACATTGCAGCTCATAAAGCAGAAGCTTCCAAAATTTGTAAATGCCACAGAGTATGATATACAGGTGCTTACGCCAATGAGAAAGGGGCTTCTGGGAGTGGAGCGCCTAAACGGCATATTGCAGGCGTACATGAATCCGGCTGACAAGAGCAAGCGTGAAAAAGAATACAGAGGTACGATTTTCCGCGAGGGCGACAAGGTGATGCAGATAAAGAACAACTATCAGATAGAGTGGGAAATCAGGACAAAATTCGGACTCTGTGTGGATAAGGGCATGGGAATCTTCAATGGAGATACCGGTATCATTGAGGAAATAAACGAGTTTGCTGAGACCATGACCATATCCTTTGACGAGGGCAGAAAGGTGGAATATCCGTTTAAGCTTTTGGAGGAGCTTGAGCTTGCATACGCGGTCACTATACATAAGTCGCAGGGAAGCGAGTACCCGGCGGTCGTTATACCGCTTTTAAGCGGCCCGAGAATGCTTATGAACAGGAATTTACTTTATACGGCAGTTACAAGGGCAAAGAAATGTGTTACGATAGTGGGTGACGATCAGACATTTTACGAGATGATACAAAACAACTCACAGCAGAGACGCTACAGTGGGCTTAAGGACAGAATAGCAGAGGAGACTATCTGATGAAAATAAGAAAACTTACAAATGAGGAGATAAAAGGGGCATGTGCCTTTGCGGTAGGTATCTACAATATCGCAATCAGAGGCTGCTTCCGGACACCGGACTGTCATCGTTATTTTGATGAATATATGGATGCAGACAGGCTGACAGAGGAGGAAAGGAACGGTGCTTTAGTAGTATTTGGTGCGTTTGAGAGCAATGTGCTGTGCGGAGTGTGTGGCATGACAAACGAGGGACATATCACCATGCTGTACGTGCATCCGCAGTACCTAAGGCGCGGCGCAGGCAAAAAGCTTCTGGTGAGAGCAAGAATATATGCGCGCATGCAGCTTAAGCTCATGCAGGTGTCGGTAAATGCAATGCCTGCATACACGGCAGACTACTTCAGGCGTGTCGGCTTTAAGAGCACATATCAGGGAGGCTTTTGCAATGGACAAAGCGATATGTATGTTCCTATGACAGCAAAAAGCATATATCAGGTGGAGTATACACCGCGCCGTATATCTGACAGGACTTTTATTGCAATTTCCGTTGGTTTCACATGCCTTGTATTTTTCTCAGGCGTGATATATGCGGTATGCGCGGGGCTTACTCCGTAAATACGTTAAGGAGCCTTGAATGCGCTGTAATCGTTGCCGGTCACACACCGGTGTGAACAGTAACTAATTTTGTATAAATATTTATGCATATTTATGTAATAAAAAACAGTTGAAAAATCGGCTGTATTATGATACACTTTTTACAATTTAAGCAGATATACTATGCAATTACACTTTATAAGAAAAAAGAGACGCCCTCTTTTTTTTTGCGCAGACGTAAGGTTAGTTGCAGCTAAGAAGCTTATGGTTACAAAGTATAACACGAAAGGGCAGGGTAAAGATGAAAGCATTTTTAATTCTTGAAGATGGTAATGTATTTACCGGAACCAGCATTGGTTCAACAAGGGAAGTCATTAGTGAGATAGTATTTAACACATCAATGACAGGATATCTGGAGGTACTTACAGATCCTTCCTATGCAGGACAGGCTGTTGTAATGACTTATCCACTTATCGGAAATTATGGAATCACACCGGATATGGAATCACAAAGACCATGGCCGGACGGATATATAGTAAGAGAACTGTCGCGTATGCCAAGCAATTTCCGCTGCGAGGGTACCATACAGGATTTCCTCGAGAAAAACGATATTCCGGGAGTGGCAGGTATTGATACACGTGCGCTCACCAAGATTCTCAGGGAAAAGGGTACTATGAACGGAATGATTACCACAAATGAGAATTACAATCTCGATGAGATTATTCCAAAGCTCAAGGCTTACACTACAGGCAATGTGGTTGACAAGGTCACATGCACTGAGAAAAAGGTATTAAAGGGCTCTGGAAAGAGGGTTGCCCTCATGGATTTCGGTGCCAAGAACAACATCGCCAAATCACTCAACGAAAGAGGCTGTGAAGTTACAATTTACCCTGCACACACAACCGCTGAAGAGATACTTGGTGACAATCCTGACGGAATCATGCTCTCAAACGGACCTGGAGATCCAAAGGAGTGTGTAGAGATTATAAAGGAAATAAAGAAGCTTTATGACAGCAATGTGCCGATTTTTGCAATCTGCCTCGGACATCAGCTCATGGCACTTGCAACAGGCGCAGATACCCACAAGATGAAGTACGGACACAGAGGTGGAAACCATCCTGTTAAGGATCTTGCAACAGGCCGTGTTTATATTTCTTCCCAGAACCATGGATATGTGGTTGACACAGATAAGCTTGATCCGAAGGTGGCTGAGCCTGCATTTGTAAATGTAAACGACGGCACCAATGAGGGACTTAAGTATGTGAACAAGAATATCTTCACAGTTCAGTTCCATCCGGAGGCATGCCCTGGACCACAGGATTCAGCATATCTTTTTGACCGCTTTATTAACATGATGGGAGGTAACCAGTAATGCCAAGAAATAATGATATCAAAAAAGTATTAGTTATCGGTTCCGGTCCAATCGTAATCGGACAGGCCGCAGAGTTTGACTACGCAGGAACACAGGCCTGCCGTTCCTTAAAAGAGGAGGGCGTTGAGGTATGTCTGGTAAACTCAAACCCTGCAACTATCATGACTGATAAGCAGATTGCGGATCAGGTATATATCGAGCCACTTACACTTGAGTCATTAAAAGAGATTATCATAAAAGAAAAGCCGGACAGCATCCTTCCTACACTCGGTGGACAGGCAGGACTCAACCTCGGCATGGAGCTCGCTGAGTGCGGCTTCCTTGACGAGCAGGGAGTAAAGCTTATCGGAACAACAGCAGAGACAATCTTCAAGGCTGAGGACCGTCAGGCCTTCAAGGATACTATGGAGAAAATCGGTGAGCCAATCGCGGCTTCACAGGTTGTAAAGAATATAGAGGACGGTATCGCATTTACCAACAAGATTGGTTACCCTGTAGTTCTTCGTCCTGCATTCACACTCGGCGGCTCCGGCGGTGGAATCGCTCACGATGAGCAGGAGCTTATCGACATACTTTCAAACGGACTTCGTCTGTCACGTGTCGGAGAGGTTCTCGTAGAGAGATGTATCGCGGGCTGGAAGGAAATCGAGTACGAGGTAATGCGTGATGCCAACGGCAACTGCATCACCGTATGTAATATGGAAAATATCGACCCTGTCGGTGTGCATACAGGAGATTCAATCGTAGTTGCACCTTCACAGACACTCGGAGATAAAGAGTACCAGATGCTTCGTACATCAGCTCTCAATATCATCAACGAGCTTCAGATTACAGGAGGCTGTAACGTACAGTACGCTCTCAATCCTGACTCATTCGAGTACTGTGTTATCGAGGTAAACCCACGAGTTTCACGTTCGTCAGCACTCGCATCAAAGGCCACAGGATATCCTATCGCCAAGGTTACAGCCAAGATTGCGCTCGGCTATCACCTCGATGAGATTAAGAATGCTATCACACAGAAGACCTACGCAAGCTTTGAGCCAATGCTTGATTACTGTGTAGTCAAGATCCCAAGACTTCCGTTTGACAAGTTCCTCACAGCAAAGCGTACACTCACCACTCAGATGAAGGCTACCGGAGAGGTAATGAGTATCTGCAACAACTTCGAGGGTGCCCTTATGAAGGCTATCAGATCTCTCGAGCAGCATGTTGACTCACTTATGTCATATGACTTTACAGGTCTTACAGATGATGAGCTTGAGAAACAGCTTGCAGTTGTTGATGACAGACGTATCTGGGTTATTGCAGAGGCACTCCGCCGTGGAGTTAAATACGAGCATATCCACGAGATTACAAAGATAGATCTCTGGTTTATCGATAAAATCGCAATCCTTGTTGAGATGGAGAACCGTTTAAAGACAGAGGAGCTTACAGTTGAACTGTTAAAAGAGGCAAAGCGTATCGAGTTCCCTGACAATGTTATCTCACAGCTTACAGATATTGATGAGGCTGATATCAAGCAGATGCGTTATGACAACGGCATCGTGGCAGCCTACAAGATGGTTGATACCTGTGCGGCAGAGTTTGCGGCAGAGACACCTTACTACTACTCAGTGTTCGGCAGCGAGAATGAGGCGGCAGAGACAAATCCACAGAAAAAGGTGCTCGTACTTGGTTCAGGACCTATCCGTATCGGACAGGGTGTCGAGTTCGATTACTGCTCAGTTCACTGTACATGGGCATTTGCCAAGGAAGGCTGGGAGACAATCATCGTAAACAACAACCCTGAGACAGTTTCAACTGACTTTGATATTGCTGACAAGCTATATTTTGAGCCACTCACAGCAGAGGATGTTGAGAGCATCGTAAATATTGAAAAGCCTGACGGAGCTGTAGTGCAGTTCGGTGGACAGACAGCCATCAAGCTCACAGAGGCACTTATGAAGATGGGTGTCAAGATACTTGGAACAAAGGCAGAGGATGTAGACGCAGCCGAGGACAGAGAGCTTTTCGACGAGATCCTTCAGAAGACAGGTATCCCGAGAGCAGCAGGTGGTACAGTATTTACAGCCGAGGAGGCAAAGAAGGTAGCAAACGAGATTGGCTACCCTGTACTTGTCCGTCCTTCATATGTACTTGGTGGACAGGGTATGAAGATTGCATGGAATGATGATGAAATCGAAGAGTTTATCGGCATCATCAATACAATCACACAGGATCATCCAATCCTTGTAGATAAGTACCTTATGGGTAAGGAAATTGAGGTCGATGCAATCTGTGACGGAACAGACATCCTGATTCCTGGTATCATGGAGCACATCGAGCGTACAGGAGTACACTCAGGAGACTCTATCTCAGTTTACCCTGCACATACTATCTCAGAGAAAGCAAAAGAGACTCTGGTTGATTATACAAAGAGACTTGCACAGGCACTGCATGTTGTAGGTATGATTAATATCCAGTTTATCGATATGGATGACAATATCTACGTAATCGAGGTAAACCCACGTTCTTCAAGAACAGTGCCATATATCAGCAAGGTTACAGGAATCCCGATCGTTGACCTCGCAGCAAGAATCATCATGGGCGAGACTATAAAGGGTATGGGCTACACACCTGGACTTGCTCCTACAGCCGATTACATTGCAATCAAGATGCCGGTATTCTCATTCGAGAAGCTGCGTGGCGCTGAGATTTCACTCGGACCTGAGATGAAGTCAACAGGAGAGTGTCTTGGAATAGACAAGACCTTCAACGGTGCGCTTTACAAGGCATTTGAGGGTGCGGGAGTCGAGCTTCCTAAGTATAAGCAGATGATTATGACTGTAAAGGATGCCGACAAGCCTGAGGCAGTAGGCATTGCAAAGCGTTTTGAGAAGCTTGGCTACAAGATTTACGCTACAAGAAGCACTGCAAAGTACTTACAGGAGCACGGAGTAAATGCTCTTCGCGTAAACAAGATATCACAGGAGTCTCCAAACGTCATGGATCTTATCCTAGGACACAAGATAGACCTCGTAATCGATACACCTACACAAGGTAACGGAGATAAGACAAGAGACGGCTTCCTTATCAGAAGAAATGCAATCGAGACAGGTGTTTACTGTATCACAGCCATGGATACAGCCAATGCACTTGCACATGCATTAGAGACTGCTTCTGACAAGAAGACACCGGTTGACATTGCAACAGTTAAGAATATTTAAAAGTATATAGAATATATATTTTATTCCCCGGACAGCATATCGGATGTGCTGCCCGGGGATTTTTTATAGAAATTGCAGATATGAAAAATATTGATGAAAAGATTAGGTTTCGTGCGGCATGTGAGCAATAAGTTATAATAGTATTGTCTTTTGTTAATCTGACGGAATAGTATAAGTAATGGACGCAAAAAATATGCAAATTTTAATAGAATTTTGACAAATTATTAACAAAACCAATTGATTTTTACATGAATTTGTAGTATAATGACTTTGTTAAAAAATTAACAGCACGGATGTGCAATACAATTTAAAGGAGATAATATAATGGCAAAGAAAGTTGTAATCGCAAGTGCTTGCCGTACAGCAATCGGCAAAATGGGCGGAGCATTAAGCAATACTCCAGCCGCAGATTTAGGTGCAATCGTAATCAAGGAGGCTTTAAACCGTGCAGGTGTTGCTCCTGAGATGGTTGACGAGGTTAAGATGGGTTGTGTTATCCAGGCAGCTCAGGGACAGAACGTAGCTCGTCAGGCTTCTATCAAGGCAGGACTTCCAATCGAGGTTCCGGCTATCACAATCAACGTTGTTTGTGGATCAGGTCTTAAGTGTGTAAACGACGCTGCTACAATGATCAAGGCCGGTGAGGCTGATATCGTTGTTGCCGGTGGTATGGAGAACATGTCAATGGCTCCTTACGCTATGACAAAGGCACGTTTCGGATACAGAATGAACAATGCAACAATCATCGATACAATGGTTAACGATGCTCTTACAGATGCATTCAACCACTATCATATGATGATCACAGCTGAGAATGTATGTGATAAATACGGCATCACTCGTGAAGAGCTTGATGAGTTCTCAGCAAACTCACAGCAGAAGTGTGAGGCAGCTATCGCAGCAGGCAAGTTCGATGATGAGATCGTTCCTGTACCTGTTAAGGTTAAGAAAGAAATCGTTGAGTTCACAAAGGACGAGGGACCTCGTGCCGGAACAACAGCAGAGTCTCTTTCTAAGCTTCGTTGCTGCTCTGGTAAAGAGGGCGGACTTGTTACAGCAGGTAACGCATCAGGTATCAATGATGGTGCTGCAGCAGTAGTTGTAATGAGCGAAGAGAAGGCTAAGGAGCTCGGCGTTAAGCCATTAGCTACATGGGTAGCAGGAGCACTTGGCGGAGTTGAGCCTGAGATCATGGGTGTTGGACCTGTAGCTTCTACAAAGAAGGTTCTTGCAAAGACCGGTCTTACAATTGATGATTTCGATCTTATCGAGGCAAACGAGGCATTTGCTGCACAGTCAATCGCTGTAGCAAGAGATCTTGGTTTCGATATGAGCAAGGTAAATGTTAACGGTGGTGCTATCGCACTCGGACATCCTGTTGGAGCTTCAGGCTGCCGTATCCTTGTTACATTATTACATGAGATGCAGAAGAGAGGATCTAACAGAGGTCTTGCAACACTTTGTATCGGTGGTGGAATGGGATGTTCTACTATCGTTGAGAAGTACTAATTTTCTTTGCCAATAGATATATGAGGGGATGCAGGCGCATCCCCTTGTAGTGTGAATTAGTTTATTCACATCAGTTTATATATATGATTAAGTTATGCTACAGAGGTTTAGCACTTAAAGCCTTTGTACCATAATATATTTTTAGGAGGAATTAAAATGAAGGTTGGAGTTATCGGTGCTGGTACAATGGGCCAGGGAATCGCAAAAGCATTCGCACAGGTAGACGGATACGAGGTAGCACTCTGCGATATCAAGCAGGAGTGGGCTGAAGGCGGAAAAGACAAGATTGCAAAAGGATATGCAAGACTTGTAGCAAAAGAAAAAATGACACAGGAGAAGGTTGACAGCATTCTTGCAAGCATCACTCCTGGTTTAAAAGAAGATCTCTGCAAGGATTGTGACCTCATCGTTGAGGCTGCTTTCGAGGATATGCAGGTTAAGAAAACTACATTCGCTGAGTTAGACAAGATTGCTAAGCCAGAGTGTATTTTCGCTTCAAATACATCATCACTTTCAATCACAGAGATTGGAAACGGACTTACACGTCCATTAATCGGTATGCACTTCTTCAACCCTGCTGACCGTATGAAGTTAGTAGAGGTTATCGCAGGTGTAAACACACCTGTTGAGACAGTTGATGCTATCAAGAAGATTTCAGAGGAGATCGGAAAGACACCTGTACAGGTTAATGAGGCTGCTGGTTTCGTAGTAAACCGTATCCTTATCCCAATGATCAACGAGGCTGCTTTCATAAAGATGGAGGGCGTTTCAGATATCGCCGGAATCGATGCAGCTATGAAGCTTGGTGCTAACCATCCAATGGGACCATTAGAGCTTGGAGATTTCATCGGACTTGATATCTGTCTTGCAATCATGGACGTTCTTTACAATGAGACAGGTGACAGCAAGTATCGTGCATGCCCACTCCTTCGCAAGATGGTAAGAGGCGGAAACCTTGGATGCAAGAGCGGCAAGGGATTCTACGTTTACAACGCAGACCGCACAAAGACACCTGTAGACGCAATGTAAATTAAAACAAAATATAAAATTCAAGGAGAATAAATCATGGATTTCACTTTAGATCAGAAACATGAGATGGCTCGCGACCTTTTCAAACAGTTCGCAGAGACAGAAGTTAAGCCTCTTGCACAGGAGACTGACGAGACAGAGGTATTCCCAGCAGAGACAGTTGCAAAGATGGGAAAATATGGATTCATGGGCATTCCTGTACCAAAGGAGTACGGCGGACAGGGCTGTGATCCACTTACATACGTTATGTGTGTAGAAGAATTATCAAAGGTTTGTGGTACAACAGGCGTTATCGTATCTGCTCATACATCACTTTGTATCGATCCAATCATGACATTCGGTACAGAGGAGCAGAAGAAAAAATACGTTCCTGACCTTGCTTCAGGCAAGAAGATCGGTGCTTTCGGTCTTACTGAGCCGGGCGCAGGTACAGATGCACAGGGATGTCAGACAAAGGCCGTTTTAGACGGAGACGAGTGGGTTCTTAACGGATCTAAGTGTTTCATCACAAACGGTAAGGTTGCTGATGTTTACATCATCATCGCAATCACAAGCATCACAGAGGACAAGCGTGGACGCAAGAAGAAGAACTTCTCTGCATTCATCGTAGACAAGGGAACACCTGGATTCTCATTCGGAACAAAAGAGAAGAAGATGGGTATCCGCGGATCATCTACATATGAGCTTATCTTCGAGGATGCTCGTATTCCAAAGGATGCATTACTTGGCAAAGAGGGAAGAGGTTTCCCAATCGCTATGCACACACTTGATGGTGGACGTATCGGAATCGCTGCTCAGGCACTTGGTATTGCAGAGGGCGCATTAGACAGAACTATCGAGTACACAAAGGAAAGAAAGCAGTTCGGCCGTTCAATCGCACAGCAGCAGAATACACAGTTCAAGCTTGCAGATATGGCTACACGTATCGATGCAGCTAAGTATCTTGTATACGCAGCAGCTATGAAGAAGGCAGAGTTTGCTAAGAATCCTAAGGTTTCTTACTCAGTAGATGCAGCAAAGGCTAAATTATTCGCAGCAGAGACAGCTATGGCTGTTACAACAGAGTGCGTTCAGTTATTCGGTGGATACGGATATATCCGTGAGTACGATGTAGAGCGTATGATGCGTGATGCTAAGATTACAGAGATCTACGAGGGAACTTCAGAGGTTCAGCGTATGGTTATTTCAGGCTCATTACTCAGATAGTTAAGAGAGCTATCATAACTGTAGAGCTACTTAGAATAAATAAAGGAGAACAAATACATGAATATCGTAGTATGTATTAAACAGGTTCCTGATACAAAGGGTGGAGTAAAATTCAATCCTGACGGAACACTTGATAGAGCTTCAATGCTTGCAATCATGAATCCAGATGACAAGGCTGGTCTTGAGGCAGCACTTAGAATCAAAGACGAGACAGGCGCAAAGGTTACAGTTCTTACAATGGGACTTCCAAAGGCTGATGCAATCCTTCGTGAGGCAATGGCTATGGGCGCTGATGATGCAGTTTTAGTAACAGACAGAGTACTTGGTGGAGCTGATACATGGGCTACATCTACTACAATTGCAGGTGCATTAAGAAATCTCGATTATGATTTGATCATCACTGGCCGTCAGGCTATCGATGGAGATACAGCACAGGTTGGACCACAGATTGCAGTTCATCTTGGACTTCCTGTAATCTCATACGCAGAGGATATCAAGGTTGAGGGAGATTCTGTAGTCGTTAAGCGTCAGTACGAGGACAGATATCACGTAGTTAAGGCTAAGATGCCTTGTCTTATCACAGCTCTTTCAGAGTTAAACGAGCCTAGATATATGACACCGGGCGGAATCTTCGATGCATTTGACAAAGAAGTAACTGTTTGGGGCAGAGCTGACCTTAAGGATGTTGACGATTCAGATCTTGGACTTAAGGGATCACCTACAAAGATTGCTAAGGCATCTGACAAGGTACCTAAGGGAGCTGGAGAAAAGGTTAACCTTGATCCAACAGAGTCAGTAAACTATCTCATGGAGAAATTCAAAGAGAAACATATCATCTAGTATGGAGGAACCAAAAATGGGTTTAGAAGAATATAAGGGCGTATATATCTACGCACAGCAGGTAGACAATAAGCTTAGCGACATCGCCTTTGAGTTAGTCGGTAAAGCTAAAGAGTTAGCAGCAGATTTAAATACAGAGGTTACTGCAGTACTTCTTGGATCTAACGTAAAGGCTCTTGCAACAGAGCTCGGTGAGTACGGCGCAGACAAGGTAATCGTTGTAGACAATCCTGCACTTGAGACATACAGAACAGAGCCATACGCACAGGCTCTTGTATCAGTAATCAACGAGTACAAGCCGGAGATCATGTTAGTTGGTGCAACAGCTATCGGACGTGACCTCGGACCAACAGTTTCAGCAAGAGTAAAGACAGGTCTTACAGCTGACTGTACAAAGCTTGAGATCGGTGATTTCCCAATCAACGCTATGCCAGGACAGGAGCAGAAGCACAACCAGCTTCTTATGACACGTCCTGCATTCGGTGGAAACACAATCGCAACAATCGCTTGTCCTGACAACCGTCCACAGATGGCAACAGTTCGTCCTGGTGTTATGCAGAAGCTTCCTAAAGAGGCTGGCAGAGCAGCAGAGGTTATCGAGTTCAATCCTGCACTCGAGGAGAACAACCGTTATGTTGAGATCATGGATATCGTTAAGGCAGTTGGCAACGTAGAGAACATCATGGACGCTAAGGTACTTGTATCAGGCGGACGTGGAGTTGGAAGCGCTGAGAACTTCGAGATGCTTCGTGACCTTGCTTCATGCTTCAAGGGTGGTATGGTATCATGCTCTCGTGCAGCAGTAGAGAACGGCTGGTTAGCACAGGATTATCAGGTAGGACAGACAGGAAAGACTGTACGTCCACAGATTTACTTCGCAATCGGTATCTCAGGAGCCATCCAGCACGTAGCTGGTATGGAGGAGTCTGATCTCATCATCGCTATCAACAAGGACGAGGATGCTCCAATCTTCGACGTAGCTGATTACGGCTTAGTAGGAGATTTAAAGAAGATCGTTCCTCAGCTTACAGCAGCTCTTAAAGAGGCAAATGCTGACGCATAATCGCATAATAGTGCATTAAAATTACATTACTAATACATTTAAACACAGTACTGTTTATCGCAGTACTGTGTTTTTTTGCGCCTTTTTGTGATAAAGATATGTGATATTTGTCACATTCCCCGAACTTTGTCATTTTGAAACACGACAAAGTTAAAAATCAATTGATTGAAAAAATGCTTGCCCCCTAATATAATAAAGTTAACAAGAAAAACAAATGCATTTGATTTTACGTTACTATTAATAAACCAACAAAATACTTTCAGAACGGGGGAATATCATGAAAGCAAAAATTCAAACCTTCGGACGTTTCCTAAGCGGCATGGTAATGCCAAACATCGGAGCGTTCATAGCATGGGGCCTTTTAACAGCCCTGTTTATAGAAAAAGGCTGGTTCCCGAATGAGCAGCTTAGTAGTATAGTAAGTCCAATGCTTACATATGTACTTCCAATCCTGATTGCATATCAGGGTGGAAAAATGGTTGGAGGCGACAGAGGAGCCCTGATGGGAGCAATCGCCACAATCGGTGTTATCTGTGGAACAGAGTACACAATGTTCATGGGAGCCATGATTATGGGACCTCTCGCAGGACTTGTTATCAAGAAATTCGACAAAGCAGTAGACGGACACATTCCGGCAGGCTTTGAGATGATTGTAAACAATTTCTCAGTCGGAATACTCGGACTGATAATGGCAGTCATCGGATACTATCTGATTGGACCATTCATGGGAGTTATCCTTGGAGCCTTAAGCGCAGGAGTAAACGTACTCGTAACACACGGCATACTGCCGCTCGTAACAGTATTTGTAGAGCCTGCAAAGATTCTTTTCTTAAACAATGCAATCAACCACGGAATTTTCTCTCCACTTGGAGCAGAGCAGATTGCTGAGTCAGGAAAATCAGTATTTTACATGATTGAGTCAAACCCTGGAGCAGGTGCAGGAATCTTACTTGCATACATGTTCTTCTCTAAAGACAAGAAGACAAAGGATTCAGCACCGGGAGCACTTATCATTCACCTCTTTGGTGGAATACATGAGATTTATTTCCCATATGTACTTATGAATCCGCTTTTACTGCTTGCAGCAATTGGTGGATCGCTTGCAGCAATGACATACTACACAGTATTTGATCTTGGCCTTTCAGGCCCTGCATCACCGGGAAGCATCATCGCATTCTTACTTATGGCACCAAAGGGATCAACACTTGCAGTACTCCTTGGAGTAGTAATAGCGGCAGCAGTTTCATTTGTAATAGCAATACCAATCATCAGGCTGGCAGGAAACAAGCATGAGGGAAGTCTTGAGGACGCATCAGCGAAGATGAAGGATATGAAGGCAGCCTCTAAGGGCGAGGCAGTTAGCGTATCAGTAGAAGAAGTAGAGCAGCAGACAGCAGCTATCCCTGCTGAGGAAATCAAGCATATCGTGTTTGCATGTGATGCGGGAATGGGCTCAAGCGCAATGGGCGCAAGCGTTCTAAAGAAAAAGATACAAAAGGCCGGACTTGATATAGAAGTAACTCATGCATCGGTATCAAGTATCCCACCTGAGGCACAGATAGTTGTCACACATCAGGATTTAAAGGAAAGAGCCATGAAGAGTGCGCCACAGGCCAGACTTGTGACAATCACAAACTTCATGACAGCGCCTGAATATGATGAGCTGGTGGAGAGCCTTAAAACAAATTAAGAGTAATACAAGGTAAAAAGTATGCTGCTAGGATGCAATTAACAGGGATTTACAGTAAATCACTCAGCATACAAAGGGGGAAGGGTTCATGGAATTAACACCTAGGATCAAACAGATATTACAATTTGTTCTTGAGAAAAATGAACCTGTTTTGGAGCAGGACATAGCACAGCATATAGGAGTCAGCAAGAGGACTGTCCAAAGAGAGTTTGATTACATAGCGGCAGGACTGGCAGATTACGACCTGAGTTTGTGCAAGAAGAAAAATATCGGTGTTTGGATTGATGGTGAAGCCGTGAACCTGGAACACCTGAGAAAAGAAGTAACAGAGACTCAAAATAATGATTTTTCCGATAAAAAAACAAGAAGAAAATATCTTATATATGAGCTTTTACGTGAAAAGGTTCCTAAGAAGCTATTCTATTTCAGCAACCTTTTCGGAGTAAGCGAGGCGACAATAAGCCATGACCTGGATGTTGTGGAAAAAACACTTGCCGGCTACAAGCTTTCTCTTATCAGAAAACCGGGCTTTGGTGTCATAGTTAATGGCAAAGAAAAGGATATACGAACAGCACTTCATTATTTTGTCAACGAAAATATGGATGATGAATCCATGAGAAGCATGTTTTTTGAAAACAGGGAAGCACTGCTTAAGGCAATGAAAAACTACAACAGTGTGAAGGTGTATGGACTATTAAACAGCTCGGTAGTTGACAGGGTAATAAATGTGTTTGAGGACATAAGCGAAAGCCGCTTCAATCATATGGCTGAGGATTCCTACATTGGTCTTTTGCTTCACACAGCAATTGCTGTTGACAGGATCATGAAAGGAAATGTCATAGAAGATACAGATTTGCCGGGAAATGTGCAGCTTGATGATGATTACCCGGCGGCAGCACATCTCATAGAAGCACTTGAAAGTGAATTTGATATAAAGCTGCCAAAGAGTGAGTTTTCAAATATTCTGCTTTATATAAAGGGCTCTAAACAGAACAGATATAATCTGGAGGATGAGGAAGAGCTTGGAGCAGAAAAGCTGCTCGATATCATTGACAAGCTGATAGGTGTGTTTGATGCAACAGATGCATGTGAAATGAGGCAGGATGATGAGCTGATATATGGTCTGATGATGGATTTACAGCCGGCGATAGTCAGAATCGAAAATGAGCTGTATGTATACAATCCTCTCGAGGATCAGATAAAGAGTGAGTATCCTGAGGTATTTGCACAGTGCAGACAGGCGGCATATGTAATAGAAAAGGCAACAGGCCATAAGGTGCCTGACAGTGAGGTTGGATATCTCGCCATCCATTTTGGCGCAGCCATGGAGAGAATACACGAGAGAAAACGCAGGAGGCGGCCGGTTGAAATCGGAATTGTCTGTGCAGGAGGCTTTGGAGTCGCAAGACTTATGAGCACCAAAATCAGAGGCTTCTTAAGAGAGGATGTCACGATAAAGACCTACGGGCGAGACGAGCTCACACCGTATGTGGCATCGAAAACAGATTTCTTTGTATCGGGACTTGTGCTTGACAATCCTGACATAGATGTAGTAAAGGTCTCACCATTAATAAACGCTAATGACATCATGGCGATACGCCTAAAGGTTGATGAATATTCCAGAATGCCAAGTAAGCAGGAGGATATCGACTTTAACGAACAGCTGTCACAGATAAATGAAATAGTTTCAAAGATTAAAAGGCTTATTAAAAACTACAGCAATTACAGAGCTGACAGTGCAAGCACCATGGAGCAGCTTGTTGAGAGCATGTCGTATATAATAACCGACAGCAGGGCGGCTGCAGATACATTGAAAAACGACATAATGAGAAGAGAGCGTGTAATGACGCAGGTATTTCCGGAGCTTGACTTTGCACTGTTTCATTGCAAGACAAAAGCGGTAAGCAGCATTGTTTTTAAAACGATGACACCTGAAGATGGTGCATGCTTTACAGATGAAAGCATGAAAAATATAAAGGCAGCAGTTTTCCTTGCTGCACCCATGGATAAGGGAGAAACAGATACAGATATTCTGGGCAGGATAAGCAGTGCTTTTGTGGAAGAGGAAAGACTTTTACCTTCCATATTTGAAGAAAATGTCGAAGAAACGAGAAGGATAATCAAAAAAGCATTGAAGACATATTTTAACGAGTACATATCAAAAATGCAGTAGATAGCAAAAAGGAGGATTTTACAATGAGTGATGTATTAAGAACAGAAAACATTATCACAGGTGTGAGAGGCTTAAACAAGGAGCAGGTGATTGAAAAGCTTGGTCAGATGCTCTATGACACAGGATGCATCGAGAAGGAATATATCCAGGGAATGCTCGACAAGGAGAATGTATTCAATACATTTATGGGCAATGGGGTTGCAATCCCACACGGAATCGAGGCAACAAAGAAATTTGTAAAGAAAGCCGGAATCGCGATAGTAACACTCCCTGACGGAGTTGACTGGGGTGGCGGAAACATGGTCCGTATAGCAATAGGAATAGCCGGAAAAGAAAATGAGCATATCGAGATTTTAAGCAGTATAGCAATACTTTTATCGGAAGCAGAGAATGTTGACAAGGCGGTGAACGGAACCGCAGACGAGATTTATCAGTTGTTTATGGAAGCTGATATGTAATGTAAAAGAAAATATTCAAAAAGTGCATTATTAAGCTAAGAACAGGGTAACAAATAACATAGTTATATCAATATATCATAGTATACATATCTAAATAGGAGGAAATCAATATGAAATCAAAAGCAGTCAGAATGTATGGAGAAATGGACTTAAGACTTGAGGAGTTTGAGCTCCCTGAAATTAAGGATGATGAAATCCTTGTAAAGGTAATGAGTGACAGTATCTGTATGTCAACATACAAGCTTGCAAAGCAGGGCAAGAAGCATAAGAGAGCACCACAGGATATGGATATCCATCCGGTAATCGTAGGACACGAGTGCTCAGGAGATATAGTACAGGTAGGAAAGAAATGGCAGGATCAGTTCAAGCCGGGCGAGAAATTTGCATTACAGCCTGCACTCAACTACCAGGGCAAGCTTGACTCACCTGGATACTCATACAGATACTGTGGTGGAGCAGCAACCTACTGCATCATGCCTCACGAGGTAATGGAGCTTGGATGCCTCCTCAAATATGATGGAGACAGCTATTTCAAGGCATCTCTTGGAGAGCCAATGAGCTGTATCATCGGTGGATACCATGCAAATTATCACACAAACAAGCACAATTATGACCATGCAATGGGCACAAAGGTTGGCGGCAGCATCCTTATCATGGGTGGCTGCGGACCAATGGGACTTGGAGCAGTAAGCTATGGACTTGCATTTGAGAACAAGCCAAAGAGAATCGTAGTAACAGACGTGGATGATGCAAAAATCGAGAGAGCAAAGCAGTGCATCACAGTTGAAGAGGCAGCAGAGAAGGGCATAGAGCTCATCTACTTCAACACAGCAAAGGCAAAGGATGCTGAGGCAGAGCTTATGGCAATAACAGACGGAAAGGGTTATGATGATATATTCGTATATGTACCAATCAAGCCTGTTGCAGAGATGGGAGACAGACTCCTCGCATTTGACGGCTGCATGAACTTCTTCGCAGGACCTACAGACAACCAGTTCAAAGCAGAGATTAATCTGTACAACTGCCACTACACAAGCACACACATCATGGGAACAACAGGTGGAAACACAGATGACCTCGTAGAGGCAATTGACCTTGCATCAAAGGGTGCAATCAATCCGGCCGTAATGATTACACATGTAGGTGGAATCAACGCAGTAGCAGATGCAACCTGCCACCTTCCTAAAATCCCTGGTGGCAAGAAGCTTACATACATGCAGTTTGATATGCCACTCACAGCAATCGATGACTTCGAGGAGCTTGGAAAAACAGATCCGCTTTTCGCAAAGCTCGATGCATCAGTAAAGGCACATCGTGGCCTGTGGAATGAAGAGGCAGAGAAAATCCTCTTCGAGCACTTCGGTGTAAAATAAAACGGTAACATTCAATTAAATTTGTTATTTTGAAAATTTGGTATTTTGGTGCGCAAATCAACCCCATTTTGACATAGCGCGTTAAAATATATACATCATTCCGGCGCATGCACTCAACCTTGCATGCGCCATTTTTTGATGTCAGAAAGACTTGACATATCCCGGTCAAGTAAACAATAATTAAGGTCATAATAAAACATCCGGATTAAATCATACGTAAATGAATTGAACCGGATGTTTTTATTTTAAAACTGTTTTTTTATCAGAAAGCCCTAATATATAGTCAGCGGACACATTATAGTATTTACATAAAGCGAGCAGATGGTGAATCGGTAGTTCATTTGCTCCGCGCTCATATCTGGCATACATGGTCTGGGATGTACCCAGATAATCGGCTATTTGCTGTTGGGTTTTATCGCTATCTTCCCGTAGATTGCGCATTCGTTGAATGTAATCCATATTCCCCCTCCGTACGTGTACATATAACTTAACATAATAAAGATGTTTACTATTGAATTTAGTAAATATCTGTACTATAATTATTCCATAAGCATATAGGAAATATGTATTAGAAGAGAATAATGCAGTGAGTAGATTGGAGAAGGAAAAAGATGGGATTTGAAAATGATAGAAAATGGATTATAGAAAAGAAAAATGATGTGGCGATTAAAGCTATGGACAATAAAGAAAAAACTGACCAGTTTATAGAAAAGAGAGATGAGGTAGAAGAAGGTATTTCAAGAATTCCCACAGATTTACCAGAGGAAATACAGAGACAGGTTGATGCAGCGATAGAAAATGCCAGAAATGATTTAAAAGATGAAAGTGAAAAATTAGAGTCTGAAGCAAATGATATACAAAGGGACGCTGATGAAGTAATGGATATGGCAGATGCGGTCAGTGGTGATTTAAAAGAAAAGGGAAACAGATTAAAAGATTTAAGAGGAATACCCATTATTGGAAGTTTTGCGGAAACAAAAGGGGATGAAGTATTAGATCAAGCAGAACAGATTGTGGATTTGAGGCAGGAAACACAGCAGTATCAGGATGATTTGATTTCAAGTAGAAACAGATTAATGGGAAACAGATAAACGAGGACAGCAATCATGATGATGGTTTATAAGTTAACGAGTATACCGGATATTTCATTGGTGAAATATAAGATTATGTCAGGAAATGGAATTGACGTATTAAGAGAATGGACAGATGATTTTTTAAGACAATGGCAAAAAATATCAGCAGTTTATGACATCGAAATTAATTTTATTGTCAAGTATAGTCCTGAGAATTGCGATAAAGATAAATTGGAATTATACATTATTTTTAAATATGAAAATACGCAACTGATTGATTATTTAAATAATTTACTTAAACTTCCCACACCAATAAGGTGTGTTGTACCTTGAAAATTCAATACTTCA